>WBZS01000075.1_pt1 | contig 187184 bp, 151 predicted proteins | sample 5204201 | NCBI WGS metagenome assembly WBZS01 (sample SAMN12344357, study PRJNA552823) | activated sludge metagenome | biome: Activated sludge suspended growth; feature: Nitrification reactor; material: Wastewater; isolation source: activated sludge from nitrification reactor of wastewater... | reverse complement strand
GGGGAGATGATCCGGTTTTAAGACTGGAGTTTGCCAAACATCTGCTCGCCGCTTCCGTAATGGCTGCTCCGGGTGCCATAGTTATTTCTAAAATCCTGTATCCGCAAACAGAACCGATAAATACAGATGTCCATGTTTCCTATGAAAACATAGGATCCAACATTCTGGATGCTATTGCCAATGGTACAACAGAAGGACTTAAACTGGCTGCCAATGTGGCTGCGATGTTGCTTGTATTTATTGCTTTTATTGCTATGATCAATTATGGCCTGGGATGGATAGGGGAATTGAGTCTTCAAAAGATTTCCTTTGGTTTGCTGGATAATGATGCCAACATCAACAATGGCATTGTGTATTATACCCAATACTCAAAATTATCTATTGAGACTATCCTGGGTTTAATTTTTGCACCGCTGATGTGGCTGATCGGCGTTGCTGCCGATGACATCATGACCATGGGTCAATTGCTTGGCATTAAACTGGCATCCAGTGAGTTTGTAGCCTATACACAACTTGCTGAATTAAAAAATCCGGATAATACAGTTCACCTGTTTCATCAGAAATCCGTCATAATGGCTACCTATATGTTATGTGGTTTTGCAAATTTTGCAAGTATCGGCATCCAGATTGGAGGTATTGGTTCATTAGCACCCGGGCAAAGAAAAACACTTTCCGAATTTGGTATGAAAGCTGTAATCGGAGGCTCTATTGCCTCTTTGTTCTCAGCCACGATTATTGGGGCTTTAATTTGATTTTTAAACGCCTGCCTTCTTAAAACTTGTAAAAAAGACTTTTTTTTCTGAGTTCTGGCGGGTCACTACATCCTGTTTTTAGGTGTAATGTTTTTCTGCGCTGATCTGCATATAATTTTCATGATTTTTTCACCATGTATGCCATTATCTGTCTATAATGCGCATGCTCCAAAACGCTTCCACTTCATTATACCAAAGTAGCGAATATGATGCTTAAGGTCTATGAAGTCTTCAGTTTGATCCGTAGGTCAAAATAATGATGACAATAGAGAAATACCTCAAGTAAATCCTTACCCAACACATTTATTTTATTTGTAGTTGTAAAGCCTCAAAACCGGTCGTCCAAAGCAAAAATAGGTTTACGATGCATCCATTTTCCATCGGTAAAGTCGGGAAAAATCTGTGGTTCACCGCCCTGTGCGACTGATTGTTCTGAAAGGCAAGTAATAACAGCCCAACTAACATGATCATAAACGTCCAAGGGCATCGGTTTTTTTTGTTTATACGCTTCAATAAAAGCATTTAAAACAAACCAGTCCATACCACCGTGTCCCGCTCCCATAGCAAGATTTTCATATTTCTTCCAGAGCGGATGATCGTATTCTTTCAGGTAGATATCTTCAGATTCCCACTTATGGTCTTTGCTTTTACCTTCAAGAAAAACCGATTTATTGATGTCCATCCAAATACCCATCGTACCCTGCACCCTGAATCCCAGGGAATAGGGTCTTGGAAGATTCGTATCGTGTGTAAGTAAAATACTTTCCTCATTGGTGGTCATAATATTGGTTGTGACCACATCGCCAAGCTTAAACTTTATTTTTGAATTTGGATGTTCCGGCCCGCCTTTTGGATGATTACTGATGTAGGCGTTTAATCCCCTCGATTTGGAAGCCATCGAAGTCAGATATTCAAACCGGTTTCCTCTGTTATTATTAATTAAGTGGCCAATGGGCCCGATACCATGTGTAGGATACAGGTCTCCGTTTCTAAAAACAGAATGTGTTGTTCTCCATTTTGCCTCACTGTACCCTTTATCTCCGAATTCAACACCTCCGCCATAATAATTTACGCCATCATTAAATTTTACATGCCGAAGATCGTGTTGATAGCCCCCTTGCAAATGAATCATTTCACCGAATAAGTTTTGCCGGACCATATTTAAAACAGCCATCACATCTCTTCTGTAACAAACGTTTTCCATGATCATAAACGGAGTCTGCGTAGATTCATATGTCCGGACTAATTGCCAGCATTCATCAATACTCATGGCTCCGCCAACTTCACAGGCAACAGCCTTTCCGGCTTTCATCGCCGCTATTGACATGGGGGTGTGCCATTCCCAGGGTGTACTAATGATGACGGCATCCACATTATTTTGATCGAGTAAGTTTAAATAGTCGCCAGGGCCTCCATTAAATAATAAGGGCCGGGCATTTCCGGATTGATCAATATGGTTCAAGGCCTTTGAAACAGTAACCGGGTCTATATCACAAATAGCTGTAACTTCTATATCCTTTCGAATCAATGCAAGTTTAAGGGTTTCCAGTCCCCGGGCTCCTACCCCTATAAAGCCAAGCCTGACTTTTTCGTCATCTTTACCGGAATATTCAAAGTTAATTGCTTTACCTGCAATTCCGGCAAAAGCAATAGAAGCCGCATTTTGGATAAATTTTCTTCGCTGCATTGAATTCTTTTATTTAGAATGCAAATATAATCATTGCAGAAAATTTCCCTTATGTGATTATAAGTCTTCTTAAAGACGATTATATTATGAGCAATCCACTGTTTGATATAATTATTTCATTAATTTTGCTTTTCTGCATGAGTAGAAAATCTTCAATTTTGGACAAAACAACTTTTAAAAAAATTTTTACGTCACATTATACTCCGCTCTGCAATCTTGCATTCCGGATTATCGGCGATCTGGATAAAGCGGAAGATGTTGTTCAGGATATTTTTGTAAAGGTGTGGAAGTCGGGAAATCAAGTGGATGAAAACAGGAATGTTCAAGCCTATCTGTATACCATGGTCAGAAACCATGCCCTTGAATTTATCAGAAGGGAAAACATTGGGCAGAGAATAACCATGGACCTGCATTATCTCAATCCTGACCATGTATATGAAGACATGGACGAAGAAGAAATTGAAAAACTTTATATTATTGATCAGATATATGTATCTATACGACAATTACCGCCAAAATGTGCGGAGGTATTTACACTGAGTAAGATAAATGGCCTAACTTACCACCAAATTGCAGAATTAAAGGGGATTTCCGTTAAAACGGTAGAAAATCATATGACCAAAGCATTAAAAATATTAAGAGAATTATTAAAAAACATTAATTAAACAGCACACAGATTCCGTTCGAATATGAATATTAATAAACTGATTTCAAAATTATTTCTTTCAAAAAACGATTACGAAGAAAAGCAGGCCCTGGAAAGCTGGAAGCAGGATACAACAGATAATCTGCATGCTTTACAGGAAATGATTCGCATAAATGAGCTCTCGGATACACTCAGGGATTATAAACAGGTAGATGTTAAACGGGCCTGGAACAACGTGGAAGAAAAAATCTCTGATAAAACCCCGGTGGTGTATATGAGAAAAATAAGAAATATAGCAGCCGTTCTTTTGCTTTTGATAGCTGCCATATTTTCATTTCAATATGTCAATAGCCATACATCTGCCACGCCAACTCTGATAACTACGAATGTTATAAAAGATGTAAATCTCCGGGATGGCTCTTCCATATTACTGGACGCCAGCAGCAATTTATATGAAGAATCATACAGGAAGGTTACCCTAAATGGAAGAGCCTATTTTAAAATAGCGCCTGATACTTCCATTCCGTTTAAAATTAAGCTGAATCATGGAGAAATTACGGTGGTTGGTACAGAATTTAATATCATTTCCAATGATACGTTTACGCAGATTTATGTAACAGAAGGAATAGTGAAATATGATTTTAATAAAAACAGTTACATGCTTAAAGCCGGTGATTTAATCACTACGGAAAACAATGTCGTAAATCAGATTACAAGCCCGCTGATTAAACCGGATAGCTGGAGAAATGGGAGCCTGACCTTTGAAAATGAAAGCTTACACAGCGTACTTAGCCAGGTAGCGGTTTATTATAATTATCAGTTGGTAAATCAGACAGGCATGAAAAATGATCCGTGTAAAATCAATACCATTTTTAAAAATGAAAAATTACTTCAGGTGTTAAAAGAGCTGGAAATGCTGACTGGCCTGAAATATGAAATTTCAAGAAATAAAATCATTGTAAAATCCTTTAAGTGCTGATGTATGCTATACAGGTACCTTATTGGATGCTTCTTTCTATTGCACCCTTTTTCAAATACCTGTTTCGGGCAAAAAGAGCTTTTAAATAAGGAAGTAGTACTCCCTCCCGATATCAATTTCACGACAAAAAAACAGGTATTACAGTTCATTTCAAAAGAACACAATATCATTTTCAGCTACAATGCCAACCTCATCAATGATGAAAGTACGGTAAATCTGAAAAACAGAAGCGGAACTGTAAAAGAAATGGTGGCGTCTTTATTCAGTGAACCGGAACTGATACTTTTGCCGGTACTCCCTAACAAAATCATTCTTCGAACCCGGTGGTTAAAAATAAATGAAATTTCCCTGAGTGGAAAAATCTATGATAAAGAAAGTGGGGAATTAATTTTTGGTGCTGTAATTTTTGAAAAGCACAGCAATCAATCCGTCCTGTCGAATGAAAGGGGCTACTTTACGCTTGAATTGCCTCCGGGAAATGCCTCCCTTGAAATCAGGTATCTTGGCTATTCCACAAAAAATGTTGATATTGATTTAAAAATAAATACAAAACTGGATATTCCGCTCAATAGTGATAATTTTCTGGATACAATCATTATCGATGACCCTACCTCCAGAATTCAGCTCACCGACGGCGGTAATATAGTGGAAGTTTTTAAGTCCAAGTCGTACCGCTCCATTATCGGAGAAAAGGATATTATCAATAATACCCGAATTATTCCGGGAGTTCAGGCCGGTGGAGAGGGGCAGGGAGGATTGTTTGTCAGAGGAGGAACCCCGGATCAAAATCTCATCATGATGGATGGGATCGCTTTGTATGAGACCAGCCATATTGCAGGTATTTCTTCGATTTTTATGGAAGAAAATATCAAAGAAGCAAGTTTTGTAAAAAATGGATTTCCGGCGAGATACGGCGGAAGGCTTTCCGGCGTGCTGGATATTCACCTCAAGGAAGGCAACCGATACAATCACAAAAAACTTATTTCAGCAGGTATAGCCGGTGCGAAACTACATTTTGAAGGTCCCATCATAAAAGAAAAAATGACATATAGCATTTCTGCCAGAACATCCTGGCTGAATTTCTATGTGAACAATCTTCTTCGCAAGTTCACCAAATATGATAACATCAATCTGGCATATACTGACCTTACGGGAAAATTTACACACCATTTTAAACCAACCAGTAGTTTGAGTCTTACCCTGTATCATGGGAGTGACCGGCTGCAGTTGACAAAGGACAATACCTTTACCGGAGAAAATTATTTACTTGAAGTTTTTGACAGAAACGGATTAAATTGGGGCAATACCCTGGCTACCTTAAAATGGAATGTGTTGTTGAACGATAAATTAAGTTTAAAAACACAGGCAGGTGTACTGAAATATAATAATGGTTCAAGATCAAGTTATAAATTTGAAACGATTTACGAAGCCAGTACAAAAACGGATGAATTAGATGTCATTACCAACTCTAATATTCTGGACTATAATTTCAGGGCAGATGTTGAATACTACCTGAATGACAAACACGTATTGCGGGCAGGAAGTAATTTTATGTGGCAGCAGTTCAATCCAACGGTCAAACAAAGTACAGTAATTTTAGATAGTATTTCAAATAATATAGTAGATAAGGATTCTTTGATCAAAGCAAGGCAATATCAATTCTATATTGAAGATAATTTTAAGATCAATACTTCATTGTTTTTATACGCCGGATTGCATTATGGTGTTTTTGTCACGGAAAAAACAACCTATGCATCGATGCAACCCCGGATTAAACTGATTTGGACTCCCGTTTCAAATCATATGATTTCAGGATCGTATAGTAAAATGTCCCAGTTTATTCATTTGTTGTCCAATTCAGGCTTAGGACTTCCCTCTGACCTTTGGGTTCCTTCTACAAAATTTATACAACCCCAAAGTGCCATACAGTACAGCATGAACTATACATTAAATTTTAAACCGGGTTTTTATATCAATGCAGGCGGCTATACGAAAAGCTATACCAATTCACTGGAATATACATCCCCTGTAGAGCTTTTTTATTTTTTAATAAACAATCAAAACATTGTACCCGTATACAATACATCGAGAGACTGGGAAAGAAACTTACTGGTTGGTACTACCAAATCCAGGGGGCTTGAACTGTTGGTACATAAGACTGAAGGAAACACAAAAGGATGGGCTTCTGCCACCTGGTCCAAAACAACAAGAAAATTTGATGGCTTAAATAACGGATTGCCCTTTCCGGCGAACCATGATAAAACCTGGAATTTAAATTTTGGCTTAAGCCGAAAATTTAATGAAGCATTAAACATCGGTATTAATTTTGTCTATACCACAGGAAATACTTTTTCACTGGCTACAGAAGCGTATGATTCAGCACTGGGTATTACCCTTTTAAAATCAAATGGCCGCAACAATTACAGATTGCCACCCTTTCATCAATTGGGACTGAATGCAAATTATACGATAAAAGGAAAATATTTTAACACGATTTTGGATCTGAATATTTATAATTTATACAACCGTCTGAATGCCTATTTTATTTATATTTATGAAAACCCATTACCTCCCTACAACCGGTACTTAAGAAAAGTCAGTATTTTGCCTTTCACCCCATCCATTTCTGTTTCGCTGCAATTTTAAAATTATATTTCGTTTCGTAATAAACAAATAATCATATTCAGTATAATATTTCTTAAATGTTTGTGTTTTCAAATACAAGTCATATGGATACTTAATTTAAACGAAATTTTAGCTAATAGTTTTTACATTTATCCTTAATAATGTTGTATATTTGAGCTGTAATTTCAAATATGATTATCCGCAGGCATTTTATATATTTCCTTTTCGCCCTCGTTGTTTTACCCGGGTGTGAGGAAGACTATATTTTGCTCAGACCTGATTTTAAGCCGTCCATCGTAGTAAATTCAATTTTCAGAGACAATAAACCATGGATGGTCAATTTAACCTACAGCAAAGATATTCTGACTTCAAATTCTGAAATTGCTCCGGTGACCAATGCGCAGGTTTCCATATTTGAAAAAAGTAATGGTCGGGAGGTCGTTCTGAAACACATGGGAGATGGTGTTTATTCTTCGGATATTTATCCGCCTAAACCGGATAAAACGTATGAGCTTGTTGTAAATGTTCCGGGATACCAAGAAGTTAAGGCTATCAGCAATGCACCCAAAAAAGCAAATGTTGTCAATATTATTACCGATGTTGTAGATCAAAACACCACCAAGGTGAATTTTGAAATTGAAGACAATACGAATAATTATTATATCTGGAACTTTATTTCTACCAATAAAAAAAATCCTTTGGACACTACTTTTACTGGTAACCCCAAAACCCTGGTTTCAACCATTAAATATTACAATAACATCACAGGTTATCTCAATGGTTTGACCGATACCGGAGATAACGATGCCATTTCACAGGGTGGAATTTTTTCCTCTAATGTTAAAAACTTTTCAGAATACAACTCAACAACCAGTGGCAGTTCCGGTGAAGGAGAAGCAGAAAATCAAAAAAGATATCTTAGATTATTAACGGCAAGTAAAGATTTATATAATTATTACAAAACAGTTGAAAAGTTTTTAGCCGCTGAAAATCACAACTCAAGCTTTTCGCACTCTCCTGAAATATACTCCAATATTGTAAATGGACTGGGCATCTTTGCAGGCTATACGGAAGAATTTAAAGAAGTTAAATAAATTTATGTCCGCTGGCAGATATTGCGCTTTTATAGACTTCGGAAGCCCTGAATTTGATGAAGCTATCAGGCTTAGATATCAGATATTGAGAAAGCCATTAAACATGGAATTTGATCCGGATGATATTGCCACAGAATATAATTCCTATCATATCGGATGTTACCAGGCTGCCTCCGCTGAACTAGCAGGTGTTCTTACCTTAAAACCAATCAGCAACACTGAAATTAAAATGCGGCAAGTTGCTGTTTTAGAAGAGTACCAGAATTCAGGAATTGGCAGTTACCTGGTAAAAGAAAGTGAACTGTTTGCAGCAAACAAAAATTTTAAAAAAATTGTGCTGCATGCCCGTGATACAGCCGTTCCATTTTACAGGAAGTTGGGCTACCAGTCTGAAGGACCTTCCTTTCAGGAAGTAGGTATTGACCACTATTACATGTATAAATTAATAGGGTAGTTTTAACTATTATATGTAATACACTGTAATTAATATTTTGGTTACCATGCTATCTTATGTTTTATTCCTAAGTAAGTATTGATATTCTATATCTTAAGTATTGAAATATATTTTAATACAATGTCAATAAGTTGATTATCAACATATTAAAAAATTAAATATTCAATTTGTACCCCATTTTTTATCCCCAAAAAACACATGTATGACTTAAAAACCGTTAATTTTGCTTATTGATAGAGTATTCTATAAGACGTAGAATCCCAATGCTCTTGAATAACCAAAACTGATTATTATGACAAATAATGTCTTATCCAAAGCATTAGTGTTATTACCTGATTACATGTATGTGCTGGTACTTGTATTGCTTTCTAATTTTACATTTGCTCAGAGTGACATCAGTGGCAAAGTATGGTTGGATCTGGATGCAGACGGCATTCTGGAGATGGGAGAAACCGGACAAGTCGGTATTCCTGTATTTTTAATTACCTGCTCAGGCCAGTTTATTCAGTCGAGTGTGACAGATAACAATGGCGATTATAGTTTCCCCGGAGTAACAGATGGTAATTATAAACTCTTTTTTAACACTTCCATCCTGGGAGGACCGTACGTATTTTCATTTTATGACAACGCAACCGACAACAGAGCTCAGGCCAACGGATATACGGTATGCACTGTAACAAATGACGATACCTATGTGATTCATGCCGGACTGACTGTACTTTCAGATATTGGAAACCTGGTCTGGGAAGATGTCGATGGAAATGGAATTCAAGACATTGTCGAACCAGGCATATTTAATATGCCGGTTCAACTGATACGATACATTGATGGAGTTACTATAGCGCAAACCACAACAGCCTTTAATGGAAGTTATTTATTTCATCATATTTTTCCCGGCCAGTATTACATTAAATTTTTGCCCGACAATAAATTTAGTGCAACGATTAATGACAATAGCAATAACTTGCTAAACAGCGATATCACCGGTAGTAACGGACCTATGACTACAGATACTTTTTCTGTTATTGCGGGACTCGACAACCACGATATCGACGGCGGATTTTTTGAATGTGCAAAAATATGCGGAACAATTTATTATGATGACAACTTCAGCGATTCTTTGAATACCAATGAAAATGGGATAAACGGATTGCATGTAAAATTATGGCAAATCACAGCAACGGACACGATCGTGTATCACCAGGTGGTAACTGCCACGAAACCCGGTTCACCCAGCGACGATGGATACTATTCGTTTTGTGCTCCTCCGGGAACCTATTTTATCGAAGTGGCCTTAAATAGTATTACTGACCTGGTGGCAGGTTTGCCTTTTGTAACCAATGATCCTGCCACGTATAATTCAATTACACATGAAAACGGAACCAACACAACCGGTACAATTAATGTAGAAAGTGGTAGTACAGTTTGCAATATCAACAGCGGTTTTTACTGCACCGGGTCAATTACCACCCGGGTTTGGTTTGATAATAACTTTAATGGTGTTTTGGACTTCTCTGACTACGGCATGGCCAATACAGAAGTATTTCTGTATGATGAAAATTATAATGAGATAGCCATAGGCCTTACCGATGCAGCTGGATATATTGTATTTGACAGCCTTAAAAATGGTAATTATTTTATAAATAGTATTATTGCTCCCGGAATGTCGTACACCATACCCAATATGGGGGATGAGGAACACGACAGCGACATTGACGGCACCATGGGTGTAGGTACATCTGCCATTATTGTTTTGGATAGCTGCCAGCATTTTAATAATGTTGATGCAGGTATCGGATTTGGTGTTTTACCCGTTGTTTGGGGTGATATTAGTGCAAATAAAATTAAAAATATTCACCGTATCCAATGGGATATCATTAATGAATATAATGTGTCTCACTATGTTGTCACAAAAAAGTATAACGAAAGTAAACTTTGGGAAGACCTTGGCGTCATAGATGCAAAAAGAACTTCAAAAGCAGTTTCCTATGCCTTTGACTATGCAGAACCGCAGTTTACTTCAGAAGTGTATTACAGAATCAAGGCTGTCGATTTTGACGGAAAATACATCTTAAGTGAAATTGTACAAATTAAACCGGAAGACAACTCAAATTTTAACTTTGCCGTCGCCCCGAATCCTGTCACTGATTTAATTGAAATTGATTTTTTAAGTTTGCCGAAAACAACAGAAAATTTTATGATTTCGATGGTCAATAATCTCGGGGTGAAAGTGCTGGACATACCGGCTGAACTCAACGGAAAACAAATGATAAGTGTTGCCCACATCCCGGATGGTATATACTTTATTTCACTGAAGTCTTCGAATAAAACAATCAGCAGCAGGAAAGTTATAATTGCCAGATAATGTCATAAATACCCGGCATTTTTTAAAAGTATTACAAGGAATCTGCCAGGCGAACAGATATCATTTTTATAATTCTTGAACGTATTTCACTTTCCTGAGAAAGATATGATGACATTTCATTTGCAGTAAGATATCCCAAAATGCTTCCGATTATAATATTTCGTAAAACAGTATCTTTTCTGAGTACTTCCGTTAGATATTTTTGCTTCGATGCCAGACTTAAATCATAAAAAAGTGGATTGTTTTTTATTAAGTAGTTTTTCATTAATAAAGTCAAAAAATCGTTCTGGAATTTGATTATTGGCCGGATGGCTGCATTTTGCAATCGTTCTGCTGCTGAAGTTTCCGCTGTATAGGTAGCCGAAGGAACTTCAGGCCTACAGTTTGTCAATACCTTGTCTCTGTCCATATCAAGGCAAACACAATTAAGTACAAATCGTTCAGTCCCTTTATAGTATTTCTTTATCCATCCAGGCTTTCATTGCCAGATAAACCCCATTCGTCCAGCCAAAACCATCCTGCACCGGATATTCTCCGCCTGCCCCGGCCAGAAAAATATTTTCAACATTATATTTTTCCATCATTTTTCCTGTGGATTTGAATATTTTTTCATTTAATAAGGTCCAGCGGGATGCCAGTGTTCTGGCCATAGCTACATCGCCATAATTTAACAAAGACCGGAACGCTACCCATTGCAAAGGTGCCCATCCATTGGGAGCATCCCATTGCTGACCGGTATTTTCTGTGGTTGTCAGCAATCCACCCTCCCTGAGCAGGTTATTTTTCATACATTCAATAGCCCTTTTTGCCTTAGTCTGATCCGGTATATTAAAAAACAAAGGAAATATTCCACCCAAATGTATCGAATCGGTCTGTTTGCCCGAAACAAAATTAAAATCAAAAAAATAGCCCTTTTCTTCATTCCAAAAATACTTCATGATCAATTCCGACCGCCTTTCAGCATTCCTTTTCATTTCAGCCGCCGCTTCCAGTTCTCCTGAAATTTCCAGTGATTTTGCATAGATCCTTTCATGGTGATATAACAAACAATTTAAGTCTACCGGGAGAATGTCTGTAGTTTGAATGGAAGTTAAATCCCGGGGCTGACTGCACCACCGGCTGCTGAAATCCCATCCCGATTCGCAGGCACTTCGTAAATCCCTGTACAATGATGCCTTGTTCCGGGATGACAATGATGCCAGGTGGACATCTTCGGCAAACATTTCAGACCTGGGTCGATCCAATGCATCAAAATACCGGTTCAGCCACTCCCCTTCTCCAACTCCCACACAATGGCAATTGTTTTGCTGATCCGTATGTCCGGTTTTTTTCATCCAGAACTGGTATTCTTGTGCCAGGGGCTCACTATATTTCTGCAAAACTGATTCACCCTCAATGTCGGCTAATAAAGCGACCATGAGGCTAAAAAATGGCGGTTGTGATCTGCTTAAAAAATAAGATCTGTTCCCGTTAGGGATAAACCCAACAGACTGAATAAGCCAAGCAAAATTATTTACCATGTGTTGGATCATATCGTACCTGCCACTGACTTTCAGTCCTAACATTGTAAAATAGCTATCCCAGTAATATATTTCATTAAACCTTCCGCCGGGAACAATATACGGATAAGGCAATGGAATCAGCGAACTGCCTTCTATGTTGGTGTCGGCATTTCTGATTAAAAGTGGCCATAAATGGTGGATGTGCTCAGACACGGTTTGGTTAGTGTCTGAAATAAAAGTAGAGGTTGGCGCTTCGGGAAAATCAAAATGACTGTCTAAAAAGTTTTTCAGATCGAAATGCAACTCTTTTTTTCTGGTTTTATATTCAGTTAATATATACTCACTGCTAAATAGAGGTATGGCATCGGCCAGCGATTTTCCATCTTCAATGATGCCGCTGAGTGCAGCATCTTCAAACAAAGGCTTAAATATATCTTCCGGCAATATTAATGCTAACATCATAAAAGAAACTAAACTAAGATACAATGATACAAAATATTGTTTTAAAGGCTATGTTTGTGAACGAAAACATGGTATGGATTATGAAAACAGGAATTAAATTCTCCCTTTTTATTAATTATTTTGTATTTGCAATTCTTTTGAACAGCGTAGGCATTGTCATACTGAAATCACAAAAAGTGTACGGTGTAGATGAAATTCAGGCAAGTACCCTGGAATTATTCAAAGACTTACCGATTGCAATCGTATCCTTTCTGATCGCTTCCTTTCTCCCCAGATTAGGTTATAAAAATTCCATGATGATTGCATTGCTTTTAGTGGCATTTGCCTGTATGGGTATGTTTTTTGGCAATTCTTTCTGGTCGGCAAAATTACTATTTGCCACTGTCGGTATTTCTTTTGCCCTTATAAAAGTCTCCGTTTATTCGGTGATTGGCCTCATTACCAATTCAAAAAAAGAACATAATAGCCTGATGAGTTCAGTTGAAGGGGTATTTATGTTTGGAATTGCACTGGCTTATTTTTTGTTTCCTGCCTTTAATCAGGATAATAATCCGAATAGCTGGCTTAATGTATATCCCTTTCTCGCTGGAATGTGCTTCGTTTCGCTGACGTTGCTGTTTTTTACGCCCTTTGACGAAGGCAGTGAAATACCCGGAGCCAATGTTACAGATGATTTTAAACAAATGGTTTCGCTGATAACACAACAGCTTGTGATCGTTTTTGTGTTTTCAGCATTTCTGTTTGTAATGATCGAGCAGGGAATTATGACCTGGTTGCCAACATTTAATGACAGGGTACTTCAACTTCCTGAAAATATCAGCATCATGATGGCCAGCATCCTGGCTGTATCCTTAGGTACAGGACGTCTGCTGGCCGGGCAGCTGACGAAAAAATTCACCTGGATTCAAGTGTTATCTTTTTGCCTTACGGGTGCAATGGCCATGGTCATTTTTGTGCTCCCAAAGGCAGTTTCTGCTTCAGTGAAAGAAATTCACCAGTTCTCAGATATACCCTGGATCGGATTTGCATTCCCCATAGTTGGCTTATTCATAGCTCCGATATATCCCATGCTCAACTCGGTGGTGCTTAGCGCTTTACCTAAAAAATTGCACAGTCCAATGACAGGGCTTATCGTTATTTTTTCAGCACTCGGGGGGACGATTGGGTCCCGACTGATAGGCTGGTTGTTTAAAAATATGGGAGCAGACAAAGCTTTTTATTATACACTCATACCCATGGTGCTGCTTTTTATCGCCTTATTTATGCTTAAAAACCTCACAGAAAAGTCCGAAAGCAAAACCATCGGATGACTTCTTATTTTTACTACATTTTTTTAGGGCTGCTGATATGCCCTGAATACATGCTTATTTGAATCGATCAGTTGGTTTTAATAATTTCTTTGGTAACCACCTGTTTACCTCCGGATAACATAATAAAATATTTTCCTGCCGCCAGCAGCCGGATGTCAATATCATTTTTTCCCGCATTCAAATGGCCTGACTTTACTTTTCTTCCATTTGTATCAGAAATAGTATAGGTCTTAATACCTGAATCAGCACTTTCAATATATATTATATCATTGGACGGATTAGGGAAGATACTGATCTGATCTGTTCCTGACAAATCATCCGATGATGAAATTATGTCCTGCTTTATGACGGAGCTCTTGGCAGCCAGCCATAACTCCGGATCAAATTCAATACTTTCTACTTTAAAACCCGGATTGAGTTGAAAAATCTGCCCCCTGGTGGTATTGTCGAGTCGAACAACGACTTCTTCTCCTTCTCCCTGAAGTCTCAGTGGAACCGGCATTTCAAAAAAGGATACAGACGAATGTGATGAAGTTTGGCCCAGCTGAACCAATAATCTATTCGGTTCCTGATCCCATTTAACCTCATAAGTAGGATAGCCCTGCCCTTCAAACCAATCCCTGAAATATTCACCCAGCGATATTCCGGATACATTTTCAAGGTGCGATTTTAAATCAGACGTTTTAGCATACCCGTATTTTCGTTCATTCAGATAAGCGCGGATTCCGGCAAAAAACAAGTTGTCCCCCAATTTCCAGCGGAGCATATGAAGCACATAAGCGCCCTTATTATAACTTAAGCGGCTGCTAAAAATCCGGTTGACATTTGTCGGATCATCAACCCGGACTGAGCCACCAGGATTGCCGGTAATCGAATTTACTTTCCCTGATTTCCAGTTGTACCACTCACTGGCAGACTGAAAACGTTCGCGGGTCAACCCTTCCAAATAAGTTGCAAAACCTTCATTCAGCCAGATATCTTCCCAGGTACCACAGGTAACCATATCTCCAAACCACTGGTGCCCAAGCTCATGCGCCAGCAAGCCCCAGCTATAATTGATGACAAAACTCATGGTCTGATGTTCCATGCCTCCGCCCCAACCAAACTGGGCATGTCCGTATTTTTCTTTTTTAAAAGGATAATCCACAAAAAGACTATCATAAAACTGCAATACTTTTACATTATCCGCAGTACCTACTTTAGCCGCCTCCAGATTTTCAGGATATACATAATTGACCATAGGCATTTTGGTACCGTCAGATAGCAGCACGTCATCGGTATATGCCGCATAATTGGTAACAGCAATGGCTACCAGGTAAGGCGCAATCGCATATCTGTGTTTCCAGTGATATTTTTTCAATCCCCCTGCCAGATTAATTTCATTAACCAGGGAACCATTGGATGCGGCACGATACCTGGATGCTGTAGTGACAATCACATCCAGACTATCGATTTTGTCATCCAGTCCATTTTTACACGGCCACCAGTCCTGGGCTCCAAAAGGTTCGGATAAGGTCCAGAGCACCGGTTCATTGCCGTGTGTACTTTGTATAAACGAACCAAAGCCGCCGGATGGTGGTACACCATGGTATGTGATGGACAAACTATCGAGCACTCCGCTTGATAACGCACCAGGCAGGTTAATTTTAAGAAGGTAGGAAGAAGGTTGACTAAAAGTAAGTTTAGTGCCGTGCCATACAATACTGTCAATACTTAATGCACTTGAAAAATCAAAATTTATTTCCTTAAAACCATCGTTTAATACTTTAAAATAAGGCGTTGCAGTCCCTTTAATAGCATATACCGCCGGATCAATTTCCCACTCAAAACGGTAATAAGTAAGATCATAACTTTCAGTAAGCGGATTAAGCCGAAGCATCGGGTTAAATAAGTTTTTTGCTGCGTGCGCTTTATTGCAATAATGTTCTTTACTGAAATCCGCATTTATCTCCTGGGCAGTAACAATCAAGTCAGACGTGATCATCACAAATACCACTAATATTCCTTTAATGTATGGAAGCATAAATCTTTTAATTTTAATCATCAAAGATACAAAATATTATTTCACACCATCATGATTATTGTCATGTAATGTCTGACATACGACTACTTAATTTTAAAATCGGGGTGATTATTCCTGCAGGTTTCCGGATGTTCAAAATCTGTCAACAGAAAAAAGGTTAAAAACCAAGCTTCAATTCTCAATGCAAAAAAAAGATTGATAAAATATAATTGCAAGACTGATTTATGCCGTTAAACATTATAAAGTACCTTATCTAAAATTAGGGTAAATAATACGCCATACGTTTCATACCAAGATGTAAACAGCAACAATGAATTACGTAGACAAATGCCTTTATTCCTGAACATGATGTCCTTCAAATGACATTTTACTCATAAATAATATCCGTTTACTAATTATTTATCACAATTGAAAAGAATGTTAATCTTGATGCGCCAATAAATATATATTTTTATGTTTAATTTTATCAAATACCAAAATTTATAGCTTTTTCTATTTTAAAATGTAGAATTCATGTAGATGCGGCAATGTTTTTGATAAAATAATAAAATTTAGCAAAGTAATCGTCGAAAGGCTGCAATGTTGCTATTATCTTTATGGTTAAAAACATTGGTTTTTCGAAATTTTTGTATATTTCGCATAGTTTTTGATAACAAGTATTAAAATAAGTTATATTTTTACCTAAATTTTTAAATTATAAATTAATGACCAACATGAGAAGATTTAACATACTGATGTTTTTCTCTTTGATGGCTGTCACCATGAACGCACAGTTTATCAACAATGGAGCTACTGTGACCATCCAGAGTGGAGCAACACTCAGAGTGGAAACAGATTTCCAAAACAATGGCACCGGTACTATCACTAACAATGGTGTAATCGAAGTATCCGGAAACTTCACCAATGCAGGAACGGCTACTTTAACGCCCGCAGTGGGAACTGTAAAGTTCATCGGAACTGCAAATACCACCCTAAACACAGGAGGTGATGCATTAAATAATGTTGAAATGGCGAAAACTTCCAATGCTACTGTTAGTTTGGCAGCACCTGCTTCTATCGGAGGAAATTTAAGTTTCACCGGAACAGGCAGCAAAATTGTTTTGGGCGCCAATGATCTTACCCTGGCTTCTGCATCTACCGTTACAACTCCGGGAGCGAACGGATATGTTGTTACAGACGGTGCCGGTGGATTGGTTAAAGGAATCACTGCTAATAATTCAGCATTCCTGATGGAAGTTGGAGATGCTACAAATTATAGTCCTGTTTCAAATAATGTGACTGGAACCTATAGTTCTTCAACCCTAAAAGCGAGAGTTTACACTTCAGGATTACAACCTAAATATGGGGATGCATCTGACTACATCAATAGAGAATGGAATGTTGTTGCCAATAACATTTCTTCCTATACTAACACCATAACCGGCACCTATGTGGCTGGAGATGTTGTCGGTACTCAGGCTTTGATCAAAGGAGCTACATATCATACCGGCGATTGGAGGTTTGATGGTTCAGCTGGCTCTGGTAGTACCGTTACTGCCTCTACAACCAATGCCGATGTAAAATTATCAGGAATGAATTTTTATGGAAAAGTTAATCTGCAGGCTTACCTGGCAGGAGCATTATCAGGAGGTTCAATGACAACAACTTTAAATAGTATTTTACCTTTAACTACGCCATACACAGCTTCTCCATTTAATGCACCTACTGTTACTGCCCCTTCAATTCCAGCGACTGCAACAGATTGGATATTAGTGGAAGTTAGAGACCCATCTACCCCGGCAACACTTATATCACAAACTAGTGCATTCATTTTAAGTAATGGAACTATTGTAGGCATTGATGGTAATTCATTAAAATTAAAAAATGCCGTAGCCAGTGCACACATAGGCTTAAAACATAGAAATCACTTGCCGATAAGAACAGACAGTCCGATAGATCTTGTAAATCCACCGGTAATTAAAAACTTTAGTTTAGGTACCTCTGAAGCATATACAAACCCAAGTATAACCACAAATGCCAACATGAGGTTAGTAGGTTCTGTTTATGCAATGTGGTCAGGAAATACCAACTCCAACAACAATGTAAGATATCTGGGACCATCAAATGATAATTCAGCTTTATTAACTGCACTTGGTGGTGTTGCAGGTACAGTAATTACTGGCGCAAGTGCTTATATTCCGGCAGATTTAAATATGAATGCAGTGGTAAGATATCTGGGACCATCAAATGATAATTCTGCCTTACTTTCTGCTCTGGGCGGAGTGGCTGGAAATGTTTATACTCAACATTATTAATTAAAGAATGAAATTTAAAATGAAAAATATATTAACCTTTATCATAACATTATTTAGCAGTGTTATCTACTGCCAGACAGTCATGGGGACTGTTACAATAGAAAGCCCTTCCGTAGCTTCTGTATACTTGTTACCTTCTGCAAATATTCAAGGGCCACAAGCTAATAACAATATTGTTTCCTTTAGCATATCTATTAGCATAGACGCAACTGGTTTAGCTGTTGCCCCCACAGTGACTGTTTCAAATGCATTGATTCCTGCACAGTTTACATCTGTAGATAATATTGAAGGCAGATGGGTATATACTTTTGCTGGAAATGCCTCTTTTTCAATGTTTACTTGGACTGGTGGTAATCCATTTAAATTGATGGATATAACTTTTCCTAATAATCCAACAGTAAATAGTAAAAAGCCAAGATTAGCAGACTATACAAACATTGGTGGTGGACCTTCAAGTCAATCTTACTTTTATATTGATGTTAACGGTACTGATTATACAAATTATGCGGATTATTTTTACAATGGTAATGAAGGCACAACTGCAGGTAGTACTTATGTAGAATCATTTCTTGCTTTACCAATCCAGATTAAAAGTTTTTCAGCAATTAAGTTAAGTGAAAAAGAAGTTAAGCTTAATTGGACTACATCCTCTGAAATCAACAGTGATTATTTTGGAATAGAAAGAAGTCAGGATAATGAAACATGGGAAGTAATTGGAAGAGTTACTGCTGCAGGAAATAGCAATATTGACATTAATTATGAATTTCTTGACAATAAACTTCCACTTATCAGAACTAAAGATCAAATTTTCTACTATAGATTGCGTTTGACAGACCTCGATGGTAAGTATGCTTATTCAGATGTTCGTGGTGTAAATTTCGGAAGATCACTTTCCGGTCTGGTTACCATTTATCCTAACCCTACAGCACAACACATTAATGTAGATTTGTCCGGCATTGACCTCGATGGTGGCAATGTTGAACTGTCTGTCATAGATATGAACGGACGTCGGATGATTCAAAAAAATATTATTGGCAACGGTATTGAACTTATCGATGTTTATCAATTGCCGGCCGCTACGTACAATGTGGTTGTAAAGCAAGGAAATAGCCTGTACAAACAAAGTATTATAAAAATAGACTAATCTGATTTTGGTTTAAAGCATATAAAGGCCCATGTGTTTAACACATGGGCTTTTTTTTTGTATAAAAAAGGGGTTGTAACTTTACAAATCCCCCTTTAAAAAATTAATGAATGTTTCTCCTCTAAATTCTATAAGTACGCACTTACTCATAAAACTGTTTTTTATGGGTATTTTCATTAAGCCATCGTCGCCACTGAATCGAAAAACACTAATATTCACTTACAGAGAAAGGATGTTTATTATTTCCCGGCGAATTGTTGGGCTTCCATAAAAATATCGGTGCAGGGTGACATTACCCGCAAATGTTTCATCGTCTTTAATAAAACTTACATCCCGCAAAACGATATTATCCGGCAATGGATGGCCCGAAGCTGGCCCCGTATGCCCCAGTCGCTTTTGCGTGTTCCAGGTTTTGGCTATCTGAAGTGTGCGATCGCCGGAGTGATAAAAAACATAAATTTTTTCTACATGGTCCTTAATTTGACTGAACGCACTTGTAAATACGGAATCTTCCAAATCTGCTGCAAACATCAATACCTTTGAAAGCCTCAATTTTGGCTGCTGCACGATCCATTGCTCATACAAACCCTGCCAAACCCTGTTGCCCATAGAATGACAAAGAACGGATACCGGAGCATTTGAATACTTTACCCGGAGCATGTTTACAATGGTATCAATTACCGGAACAAACGCTTTACCTTTAGTTAAGGCTTGTTTTACAGCGGTATCATAAGCTAACACAGATGTCCACTGCAAAGAAACGGCCATACCATAGGGATGCGAAGATTCATCAAAAATTTTACTTTGAATAATATACCCGCTTTGCTGCACAAAAAATCGGTTATCTCCCTGAAATCCATGAATATATATAATTAGCCCCTGTTTATCATCCGACAGATGATCAATCGTATTTCTGATGTTTTCCAGCCACGATGAAAGACGTTCAGATTCCTCTATTTTTGTTAGTTTTCTATTCCGGATTTCAAACTTACCATATACATAAGTATGCTCCAATACGGTTTTTCCGGTGTCATAACAATAGTAATGCGGAATTTTATTCATAATGGATGGGTATAATGCATGCTGTTTTATCTAAATAAATTGGCATTCACGCTATCCGGCGTGCGCTTTCATTCGATAAAAATAGATTACAGGATTGATGTACATTCATTTAACATTTCATCCCTTATAAAGATTAAAACAAAGAGGAATAAAATCGAACTCCATGTTTGTTTCCGGATTCATTTTGTAATCCGCCAACCGCAGCTGCACTTTCGGTCTGCAATTGTATTTGTATTTTTATCCTTATAATGTAAAATCCAAAATATATCCTACCCGTATTCGAATAACACAGCAACCTTTATGTCACCTAAGATATGATTTATTAGCACTGAAACCTGCGGTATAAACATTCAAAAAAATCCAACTTATCATAGCCGATCAATAGATAACTAATTTTCCTGTTCGTACCTGGCTCTGCTGCTCCACGGTAAAAATATACAGTCCGGAAGGCAAATGTGAAACGTCAGTATTCAGTTCATTTTCGGATTGGATGTGTAGTACCTTTTGGCCTTCAGAATTAATAATGCCAAACCGGAAGGAGCCATTGCATCCCTTAATATAAATTTGTCCGTTACTCGGATTTGGGTACAGGATAAAGTCATCCGCTTGTTCTTCCTGCACATCTACTGTTCCGGCATTTTTAAGAAAAAAATCTCTATTCTGAGCTATAAAACCAAAATCGTATGTTCCGGGCGCATCCGTCCCTTTTATTGATCCGCTGGCATTTCGAAAAACGGCTGCTATCCAGTATGGAAATTCTGTTGAGGACAGGTTAAAATAAGTTCGTGGTTTGAGCTTGATCTGCCATCTGTCTGTTTGTCCGGGCACTTTTGTCATAGCTCCTTTTCCGTCGTCTGCACCCCAGGTGCCCACTACCTTGTTCCAGGCAGATGCTTCTGGAGAAGCTGTATTTAATACCCCTACTCCACTGTGCATATACACTTTATCTGAACCTGCCAATTCGCGATTCCCCACTCTGGCATTAAAAGTAATGGTTATTTCAGTATCTGCATTAAAGGCTGCAGGAGTGACAGTAACAATAGGCAAATCCGAGGCAACATCGGCGAAAATAAGCTTGTTTCTGAAACCATAACCCTTCCGCGTATTGTCTCCGTTTCGGAACCACATACCCAACTGGTAAATTTCATTTCCCTGGGTTATATTATAATATACATTCGGAGTAATCGTAATTTCCCAGATATTATCGGCAATTTTTGTCATTAAACCCAAACCATCATCTGTGTTGGTTCCAACGATATTCGTCAGTATATGATTGGCACCATTATTCAATATCACACCGGAATGCATATATACCTTATCTGCCCCAACCAGACCAGCCGTATTGCCGGGACTTGCTTTTGTGGCATCAAATCTGATTTTAATCTGTTGAGAACCTTTAAAAGGGTTTGGAGAAATAGTAACCGGATTGTCATAAATTCCAATCACGTCAGGCTGCCCTTCTGCCAATCGTGTAGTCGTAAATATGTGCCATTCACCGGGTTTCAGGGTTATTGGCGCAGTTAAGTTCACGACATTTAAAGAGTCACCCGAAAAATAATTATACCACTTTCCTGTTTTGGTAAATTTAGGATCAATAGCTTTCTCAACCAGAGCAAAATTTCCGATGATTACAAGATCTATGTCTGGCGTATTATAACTTAATCTTCGTGTATCTCCGGTATGGAGATGATTTTTTTGAGCAGATTTTAAAACAGTCCCTCCAATGGTATTTCGCACATGTAAAATACCCTGATACGTTTTATAGATATGCTGCCGTAGTGTGTTGTCATAATATTTGAGGCTGCCCGGACCCCAGACATAAGGTTTGCGTCCGATCCGGCCATTAAAGTTAATATCGACATCATAACCAAGCTCATCAAATTGCCAGATCATTTTAGGCCCCGGCTGCAGATAATTAAAAGCAGCAGCCATTTTCACCCTTTCGAACATATTGATCGTGTCTTTAACATTATAATCTCCCAATGATATGCCTTCCGTGACACAATGTTCTGCTATCCGGCGCTCATCATGGCTGTTGTAGAAAGTGACGTGGCTGGTAGCATCCGTGTTTGAAAATGACCCCACCGGATTACCGATTGTAGCCGGAACAAAATCATAGGATTTATTTCTCCACATTTTCATCCCATAATTGCCCAGTTGCGTTTCTTCCTGATCAGGACTCCAGTGTTCAAGTATAACATACGCTTTCGGATCAACCTGCCATATCTTGTCTGCCATCCTTTTTAGTATATTGATTCTGGACTGGTCAAATCCATCCACGCTCCCACCGGGTGCATAGTTAGTAAAGCCTTTGGTAAAATCGAACCTGAATCCATCAAAGTGGTACTCCTGCAGCCAGTATTTGTTTACGTCATCAATAAAGTTTTTTGTATACTGGCTTTCATGGTTAAAATCATAACCCCATTGATATTGACCAACATATTCCCTGTTAAACCAGGGATTATTGGCCGCCGGTTTCCCACCTTCAAAATACATTTGAACCATTGGACATTGTCCAAAAGCATGATTGAGTACCATATCCAGAATGACAGCAATACCTTGCTGGTGCGCCGCCTCTATAAAAGCTTTAAGCTGGTCCTTGGGTCCATAATACTTGTCCGGAGCAAAATAAAATGAAGGGTTATATCCCCAGGAGTCATTCCCTTCAAATTCACTGACCGGCATGAGCTCAATGGCCGAAACGCCAAGTCGCTTTAAGTAGGACAAGGTATCGATAAGATCGGAATAGGAATGAGATGCCAGAAAGTCCCGGATATGTAATTCGTAAATGACCAGATGGTTGATATCCGGCCTTTTCCAATTTGTTTCGGAATTATCCCAATTGTACGGAGACTGTCCTGTTTTAAAAACAGAGGCTATGCCATAATCTTCCCTGGTATAGGCCGGTAAACCCGGATACACAGAAGCTTCTATGTACTTATCATTATAAGGATCAGCCACCTGGTCTGTGTAGGGGTCCGCGATCCGAAGTTTTCCGTCAATCCAGTATTGATAAACATAATCTTTTTGTGGTGTCAATCCGGATAGCTCAATCCAGTAATATTGTCCGTCAGGTGTTCTTTTCATCTGATTTGCTTCTTTGACTTTCCAGTCCGAAAAGTCACCCACCGCATACACAAATTCTTTATACGGCGCTAAAAGCACCAGGTGCAATTTTGTAGGATCGGAGGCATTAAAATTTACGCCTGATTTTAATCCGGCAGGCAATGAGGCAATTTGAGTAGCTTTTTTTAATGTTATATTGTATTTTTTGTTGGCCTCTGTGCTCTGGCCATTTATGGTTGCTGTTACCTTGATACCAAGGTCAACAGAGGAAGTAGGTATATAGCTGTACTGAATCGTTTTTCCGCTGGTCACCACTGCTTTTTCAAAAAAACCATTTCCTTCATCCAGCCAAATTTTCATGTCAGAAACATCACCGGAAGCAGTAGCCTGAATATTTAAAGGTTGTCCCGGGTCCAAAAACCCATCTGTACCGGTTGGGTTATTAATAGATACATAGTTGCTGTTATCCAGATTAATGTATATGTCACCATTTGAGGTGACAGTGCCCCATCCATATTCACCTGCAGCAATGGTCCCTTTTTTACTGCCATCTGCGCTTCGGAATACACAGGATATTCTGAATATTTTTTCTACAGCAGGCACGGAAAAATAGGCCCGTATGTTTGGATTAAAGGAAATTTGCCATTTGTTACTCTCTCCTGAAACTTTTTTCATTTCACCAACTCCATCATCCTTACCCCAGTTGCCTTTTACATATTTCCATGCTGTACCATTGGCTTTGTCAGTCACAACGCCATGATGCATATACACTTTAGTAGCCCCCATTAATTCTTTATTTCCCTGCGATGCATCAAAAATAATGGTTGCTGCATCATTGGCCCCGGCATTGGTGGGTGTTAAACTTACAATTTGGCCAAAATGGTTTGTCCAGGTACATAAGGCAATTAAAAAAAGTGCAATGTGGCGCATAGTATGTTGATTTGGATAAGATATTGTAATACTGACAATAAGTCATAAATATAAAGTCTATACGCTTACTGTCAAAATTAATTAACAAATATGTATTGCTTTTGTTATGGAGGAGACTAAACAGGAGTCATTGTTGAGCCCAAATTCCACAGCATAAAAATTTATCCAATAATTTCGGGGTTTAATGTTGTTTCAGAATGCACGCTTAACACCCTTAAACCATTTATGTCCGTGTGCCAAATAAAAGACCAAAAGGCAAAAAGGCATGATTGTTTTTTTATTTCAATTATGCCCGAAGCATCATTTAGGTCTGTAAAAGTGTTTGTTTCTACATGACTATTACCAGGTAATGTACTATTTTGACCCAATGAAATAGTCAAATAATACCTTGGAGTCATTCGCCAGATTTTTTTTTACCTGGACCGACCTCTGATTTTCATTGTATATTAATGCGGAGGCATTCACATCACTTCCTGAAGAAAACAGATGTGATTTTTCATTGGATATGTCAATAGTCCGGTCATAAGTTAGTTTTAGTTTGTTAAATATATCTTCTTCATCCCGGACAATGATATTTTCACTATCAAATATAATGATGCTGACCTTGTTCTGAATACCGGAAGAACAGCTTGTATCCTGCTGCATATCTTCTTTAATACAAATTTTTGAAACACCGGCGTAAGTGCCAACAATAGAAGCAAATGGAATTTGTACCACATTGCTGTCTTCTATGACACAAGAGGAAATAAGCAAAACAAACAAAATAGAAGTACTAAATAATAATTTCCTGAAATTCATAATTCTGGTTTCGGCGTGGCTGTAGTTTTGGATTCTCCTCTCTCAGACACTCCGTTTTTAAAAGATACGATTGATTAAGATCAATATTTATGCCACACATTAATTCGGACCAGATTCATGAAAATAAGTTTTTTTTCCGATTAAGATAAGCACTAAATATAGAAACAATAATGTCATACTGAATTTTGCCATGGTGGCTACCGGCAAGGCTTCTGCTGCTGTGGACAGGCTTTGTTTACTCCAGATACCAAATACAGCCCAGCAAATCACTGCTCCGAAAGCAATATCCTGACGCTTCATCATCATATAAATGCCAAGGGAAAGCGCAACAAACAGCATCGTGACCGCCCAGTATGGGGCTGGAAGGATTCCTCCATCCCATGTCATGGATACCAGTAAGGTGGTAATATTGGCAATGGTGGCTACACTGATCCAGGCAAGATAGACACTGAACGGTAGGGCAATAAATATGCGGTCAATAATCGAATGGGGTCTTTGCTGATGGACTGATATATATATTCGGATAAGGCTGTACAACAGGACCAGCATGATAAGTACTGACAACCCTATCATTTCATAATGCCAGGCCAGAATCCAGGTTGCATTAGCCAGCCCGCTTACAAAAAACCACGGTCCGATGGCCTCAATATTTTTAATGGTGCTTGTGTTGTTTTTATAATACTGGTAAGCCTGAAACACCATAAAGCCAATCAATAAAATATAAATAATGCCCCAAATGCTGAAAGTAAAACCGGCAGGTACAAAATAATTGGGGTAAGCATCTGATAATTCACCCGTGGTTTTATTGTTAAGTGGTAAACTTACCGCAAGAAAATTCAAAGTCAAAGCCACTATGACTGAAATGATATTTAATCCTACATAATTTCTGACTTTGGGTATATCCATTGTATTTCTGATTTAATTACCGATATTAATTCCGTTTACTGGGAAATTGTTGTGAGAATGAAGTTTATTCATAAAGTAATATTGAAGCTACCAAAACGAATGACTTAAAATTGGTATTCATAAATAAAAGTTAAATCACATTTTTCAGATGATCAGTAAAGCAATATTCTATTATTTTTAGACATGAAATCAATATTCCATGAAAACCATAACTCTTGTGCTTATTTTTTTGGCAGGATTTATTTCCTGCACGATTCCAAGAAAACCGCTTTACACTGAAGCTACAAAAAACAACAAAGACTATATGATTTCATATCATTTTGAACACGATGGTTGTAAAGTATATCGCTTTTTTGATTTGGGCAATGCCGTTTATTTCACTTCCTGCAATGGAGAAACCAACTATATGGCAGACAGCATTACCACAATAAAGAATACAACCAGACTTAAAAATAAAAGCATGAAGAACTAAAAGTAATGGTAGGTGCAGCATTTTATTGTAAAAGAATGATCTTCTTAAAATTTCCGTTCTTCTTTTACAACGACTTCTGATCCCTCAGCCAGCAAAACAGATTCCGGTTTTTTGTGATTCAGGCAACCAAATTTTGGACCGTAATCAGAGCCAAAATCGACTTCATTTAATAATCATTTATACCATATATCTTCCATAGAGGATCTTCCACACCAAATTCTGATGTATACTTATCTGTAATTTTTATATACCCTCAGTATTGCTCAGTAATAAATTCTTCGACGCTTCCTGGTACAATGTCTGTTTGTGTCAGGCTGCAGTTGACTTTCACGGAGTTCCACCTATCCTTTTTTCCATAAGTATTCTACTGTTAATATATCTCCTTCCGTTTTCCAGCTATGAGACATGGGTAATGTTTCGTAATGCTACCCATAAACTATATTGGCTACAAAGGTAAGTGCCGGTTTAGGTACTATTTCTTTGATAAAAACTGTGCCACTTTTCCATTCATTTCTGTCTTAAAATTGCACATAAAATCTCAGATTTGCTTCCTCAAAATTGGCATGAAACGGGACTTTGATTCCTTTAATTTTTGTATTTAGAAACATAAAACCAACCAAACTTACGTAGCAAGATCCATCCCGAAAGTTCAATTCAGTTTTATGTGGCTAATAGGGTAAAAGTAGTTCAGGGTCAATCATGAAATTTGCCATCAATAATTTTCTCCACGCTGCCTTTAAAAAGGTATTAGCTATAATAACATATTTTTCAAAAATAATGATTTATAAGCTCCATTATTGTTAATAGGTATTTCATTGAGTCCACTCCGAAAAGTATAATTTTGCCACTAAGGCACAAAAACACAAAGAATCACTAATTTCAAACAGTTATTAATCATTTTTTTGTGATCCTTGGTATCTTGTAGTCTTTGTGGCATTTCTTTATTTTTGACTTTTCAATATTGAATTTTATTTCAAATTTTTATAATTTTTGTTGCAGGATGTTTCTCCAGCCAGGTCAGGATGATCTGATTACACTCCGGATTCGGTGTCTGAAATTTAATCGCTTCTTTCCACGCCTCATTCTCTGACTGCATATCATCTGCTGCCATATAACCAAACCCGCGATAATGGCCGTCTTCGACCAAAATTATTCCTTTTTCTTCCTGGTTGCGGCCTTCTGTAATGATATAAAAAGCTTCGTCAAATGATTTTTTTAAAACATCAAGGGCCTCAACTGCCCTTTCATTATAGGTAACCGGCGCTTCCACTGCCTGACAGGCTCCGCTGCAGGCCCCGGTCTGAAAGTAAAAACAACTGCTGTCCGGCTCATGAAGCCCGGTTAGTCCGGCACATAATCCCAAAAGTTCGGTAACATAATGCAGATGACTTCGCGCTGACCCTTTTGAGCTGTAATGGTTTAGTATTTGTTTGTTATTTCTGGTTTTAACACTCGATTTTTCCCAGTTAAAGCGGATATATCCTTTTAAATCGGTAAAGTGATGAATAAAATAAGGATATTCCCGGCTGCGTTGCGCTTTATTGATTTCCGGCTGAAGTGCTTTAATTTCATACGATTCAAGCAACATGGCGATCAGTTCCGATCCTGTTTCTTCATAGGTGATATCGGCAACTTTGGATATAAATTTGTCCGTTTTTGAATCAATATTTCCAAAGTGCTGCATGATGCGCTTTCGGATATTGATACTTTTACCAACATATATCACAGTTCCATACTCATTATAAAAGTAATATACACCGCTGGTCTCGGGCAAATTGTGAATCCGGTCCATCGAAATGTCCTTGGGCAAATGGGATGCCTTTATACCGGCATTGATCAGACGATCCGCTTTTTCTATCCCCGATTCGTTGCTGAGTATTCTGCCCAGAATATCCACAGTTGCCAGTACATCATCCATTGCTCTGTGCCTGTTTTCGACCTGGATGTCAAAATGTCGGATGAGGTTGCCAAGACTGTACGATCGGAGTCCGGGAAAAGCTTTGCGGCTCAATACCACAGTACACAGCTGGCGGCGGGTAAATGTGAAGCCAAGTGAGGCAAATTCTTCCCGAAGAAAACTATAATCAAAACGTACGTTGTGTGCAACAAAAATGGCGCCTTCGGTCATTTCCACTACCTTTTTTGCCACTTCATAAAACCGTGGAGCATCTGCCACCATGTCATCAGTAATACCCGTGATTCGCGTGATTTCATAGGGAATCGTACGGTCGGGATTAATCAGCGATTCAAATTTGTCAATGATCCGGTTTCCGTCATATAAAACAATGGCTATTTCCGTTATTCTGTCACGCCGTGCCATTCCGCCTGTAGTTTCAATATCCACAACAGCATACAACTTCTGCTTCATCTTCAATTGAAGTTTAGTTCCCTAAATGCCATCAGATTTGTTGTGTTTGATGGTGACCCGGATACATGTTTGTTTAAGAACTGTTGATTCCACACGTAGGTCATATACTACTTTTTACTAGTCCACCGTCAATACAAATAGTTTGCCCTGTAATGAACCCCGAATGACCGGAAAGCAACCACACGGCGAGCGAGGCAAAATCATCGGGATTACCAAGATGCCCGACCTTTGTTTCTTTCTCAAATTCTTTGCGGGCTTCCTCCTGCGAAATACCCAATAATATTGATTTGTTTTCAAACAATCTTTCCATGGCCGGTGTAGCATGATACCCGGGCGCAAGTATGTTAAGGGTGACACCCTGATGAGCCACTTCCTGCGACAATGTCTTTACAAATCCGACCACTGCCAAACGAAGAGAATTACTCAGGATGAGATTATCAACCGGTTGTTTTACCGCAGCACTTTCAATAAACAACAGACGACCATAATTTTGCGATACAAACGTCTCCATCAGTTCCTGCGCTAATTTCACCTTCCATCGCAGTATTTTTTCATAAGCATTGTCCCAGTCTGTAATTTCCGTATGAATAAACGATTTGACAGGCGGACCACCTGCATTGATGACAATGCCGTGCAATTTTTTTCCGCGCGTCATTCGAATCAGGTCGGCAATGACCGCGTCAGTGGTGATATCACCCAGTAGCATCTCCGTCTGATCCGGATATTTTTTATGAAGGGCTTCCAGTTTTTCTTCTCCCCGCGCATTGATGATAATATTCGCCCCTTCCCGGATGAGCTGTTCGGCAATCGCCCTTCCAAAACCACTGGTAGAACCCGTTACTACAAAAAGTGCATTTTTAAGTCCCAGATCCATCTTACTACATCATACGGTCCAGAAAATGAAGCAACTCTTTTTCCATGATATTAAAATCAGCATCGGCATGGAAAAGATCATTCATTTTATCCAAAATGACTTGCTTTTGTTCTACTGTAGGATAGTACACGCCTTTATACGATAGTATGGTGTCATAGGCTTTGTAATCACTCATCGACTCAAATTCCGCTACCATTTTGTCATAAGTAACATCACCAACATTTTTTCTGATCATGGCTTTTTCCTCTTCGGCAAATTCCATATCCACATTGGCAATGTATATTAGCAAAAAGGCCAAAAACTCGTTAAAACTGTATTTCAGTTCGCCCATTGTATCTGTTATTTTATTAGTTAAATTAAATTGGATTCTTTTATTCTATTTGAGTAAGGTAAGCCGGTGTCGCCATCAACCGCTCAGTGGGAAATATTTCTTTGACTACCAGCGAAAATTTCACTTTTAACCCTTCCTTTTGAAATGCTTGCGGCATATTACAGGCCAAATACCGGCTGTTTCCATCTTCGGACAACAAGATATACTGATCTGCGACAAGAATAACAGTACCCTTAATATCTTCTTCTTTAGAAACATCCTTTCGGTCAGGAAGACAATCTTTAACCTGTAGGTTTTGTATGGCATTCATTTGCTTATGTTTTTGACATGACAACGAAATTCCAAAAACAGCAAAATATAGTATCCATTTTATCATGATGCAAATTACTTAATAATTATAATATTTGGAGGTATATGACATAATATTTAAACCGGCAGGGCTATTGTTTATTAAAATATAGGTACCAACCTGTTTAACCCGGCTTACGCCCTCCTTTTGACTGTAGTCAATCAAAATTGGCCACATATTCAAACTGTAATATCCACGCTTATTCCCCAAATAAAGTAACAAAAAATAAGATGCCACCGCTTCGTCCTGTGCAATTACACCTTAGTTACCTTTATATTTAGCCCGGCATAAGATGAGATTCCAGATTTTGTATCACCGTGTCCAGTCCGGATATTTTTGTGCCGCCAGCCGTTGCAAAAAATGACTGACCACCTCCGCCACCTTCGATTTCCTTCGCCAGCGCCCGTACAATATTGCCGGCATGCCAACCTTTGTTTTTTGTTAATGATTCACTGATGCTTAACAATATATTGGCTTTACCGGAATCATCAACAGCAAATAATACTACTGATTCACCGATTTCACTTTGAATATTTACAGCCAGCGTTTTGGCTGATTTTCCGTCAATATCTTTTAACTTTACGGCAAGCACTTTGACCCCACCAACTTCTTTGACACTACTGATCAGCTTGTCTTTCATCGACGACGCCTGCACCGCCCTCAGTCTTTCTATTTCTTTTTGTAACTCTTTATTTTCTTCCTGAAGGTCAGCAACATTTTTAACGGTATTCAGATTGTTTTTGAAATACCCCCTGATGGCATTTAATTCCTTTAACTCATGATTGATATATTCTTCAGCTTTGATCGCAGTGACAGCCTCAATACGACGTACACCCGCAGCAATCCCACTTTCCGAAATAATTTTGAACAGACCAATGCTGCCCGTTTCCCGCACATGACAACCTCCGCAGAGTTCTCTTGAGTATGCAGGGTCAAAAGTGATCATTCTTACGGTGTCGCCATATTTTTCACCAAACAACATCATGGCACCCGCCTTTTTTGCCTCTTCTATTTGCAGGTTCCTCGCCTCATTCAAATGAATGTTTTCCCGAATCTTTTCATTAACTATCTTCTCCACCTGCGCCAATTCAGCATCACTTATTTTTTGAAAATGAGAAATGTCAAATCGGAGATAATCGTCCTTAACCAGGGAGCCTTTCTGATGCACGTGGGTACCCAAAACCTGACGTAAAGCCGCATGCAGCAGGTGGGTTGCTGTATGGTTGTTTTCAGTAAGCGCACGTTTAACCGCATCTACCTCGCCATACACCAGAGAATCAATATTGTCCGGAATTCGGTCAATAATATGTATGATGAGATCATTTTCTTTTTTAGTATCGAGCACCTTAACTACCTCCCCGTCAAACATCAAAAAACCGGTATCACCCACCTGTCCTCCGCCTTCGGGATAAAATGGGGTTTCAGACAACACCAGCTGGACCAGCTCCTGATCCTTATGTTTTAAGATACGGTATTTTACCGCTTTTGTTCCACTGACCACCAGGGCATCATACCCGATAAATGAGGTACTGCTGTCTTCCAGCAGCTGTATCCAATCGCCTGTTTCTCTCCTGGCATCAGCCCTCGACCTTTCCTTCTGCGCGTTTAATGCCGTTGTAAACCCGGCCTCATCAACCTTCCAGCCTCGCTCATCTGCAATCAAACGGGTAAGATCTACCGGAAATCCATACGTATCGTACAGTTCAAATACATCTTTTCCATCGATCATCTGGTCCTGCACGCGGATATCATCCATACGGCGAAGACCTCCTTCCAGCGTTTTTAAAAATGACTTTTCTTCTTCTCTGATTACTTTTTCAACAAAGGATTTCTGGAGGTAAAGCTCCGGAAATACATGCTCAAACTGAGCCGACAACACATCAACCAACTGATGCAAAAGCGGCTGCTTATAATCCAGATACGTATAGTAATACCGCACCGCCCTTCTTAATATTCTTCGGATCACATATCCGGCTCCGTTGTTAGATGGCAGTTGTCCGTCTGCAATGGTAAAAGAAATGGCCCTGATATGATCAGCAAGTACCCTGAAAGCCACATCGCTTTTGCTGTCGCCAAAGGTGTACTTCTTCCCGGTAATTTTTTCAACTTCCGTTATCGTTCCGGTAAAAACATCGGTATCGTAATTACTGGTCTTGTTCTGAATTGCCCTTACCAGACGTTCAAAACCCATTCCCGTATCCACGTGCATGGCCGGTAAAGGCTCCAGACTTCCGTCCGCTTTTCGGTTATACTGTATAAATACATTATTCCAGATCTCGATCACCTGAGGATGGTCATTATTGACCAGCAAATGCCCGGGTGTAATGGCCCGCTCTGCATCAGGCCGCAAATCGACGTGTATTTCACTGCAGGGCCCGCAAGGACCGGTATCGCCCATTTCCCAGAAATTGTCTTTTTTATTGCCAAATACGATGTGATCCTGCGGAACAAGCTTGCTCCATTCTTTGAGGGCAATTTGGGAAGGTGGGAGGTTTTCTTTGGCATCCCCTTCAAATACCGAAACATACAACCTGTCTTTAGGCAGCTTATATACTTCAGTCAGCAATTCCCAGCTCCACGCAATCGCTTCGGCTTTAAAATAATCCCCGATACTCCAGTTGCCCAGCATTTCAAACATCGTGTGATGATACGTGTCAACACCGACCTCTTCCAGATCATTGTGTTTTCCGCTTACCCGAAGACATTTTTGGGTATCTGCTATTCGTGGATTATCCGGCTTTTTATTGCCAAGGAAAAAATCCTTAAACTGATTCATTCCGGCATTGGTAAACATCAGCGTGGGGTCATCTTTGATAACGATGGGCGCTGAACCAACTATTTTATGGTTTTTGGATGCAAAAAAGTCAAGAAATTTTTGTCTGATTTCGTTGGATGTCATCTCGCTGCGTACTGTTTTTTAGGATATATCCTGATCAAAATAAAGTGCAAATATAAGAGAGATGTACCCTAGACAGGAATTTGTAGTCCAATAAATTTTAAAAAACTTTGAAATCCTGACATTGATGCAGCCCGGAGTTTTAATTTTCCCTGGGTCTCCTTCTGCAAAAACGGGTATTTTTAGTTGCTTTTCATCCTGCTAATTATAGATCCCCAAATGGCCATCAGGCATTACGGCGATCCGCTATCATAAACTAGTGTATTTGTTTTTATACAAATGGTGGAGTACGTCCTGTTCCATGGCTACTACAGACAGGCATTACAACATTTTTTTAAAAAGCAGGAATTTCGGCTCATCCTGCATTTTGATACATCATACAGGCATCAGGGCGGCATTTTGAATGACTTAAACCTGGTTTATCGCATTTATTTTGAAGGAAAGATAACTTCATCCATCTCTTTTTTATTTTTCAAAGTCCGTATTTTTTAATCCTACAACAAGCTTTTTAGCTAATGATAATTCTGAAAAATAAGATATTCAAAGGAATGCACCGGGCTTTAAAAACGAAAACACTTTTAAAACCAATAACCGTTGCATTAATAAATTTTATTCCGGCCCATATCCAAATCCGGACCACTTTTACCGGTTTTTAAACTTTGGCTTTTCTTTTTATCGATTCCTGCTTCAATGAATAAAAGAGACTTCCCTGCTATTTATTTTGTGTTTATCATAAACAACATCAGCATGAGCAGACTGCCCACCAATATTAATAAAGTAAACGCGACAGGTATATACAAAATGATATTGGCCATTTTTTGATTGCCCTGGTTTTTCAAAATCAGGGACACCATCAAAAAAACACCCGGGATAATAATTCTTTTAAGGTTCATCCAATGGTAATACTCCCTGTTTGACCAATGATTGATTTCCGTAAAATACAGGAGGACAAACAGGAGCAAAATGATGCAGTATACTACCACTACAGGCCAATAACACCTGGTCAGGATATTTGATAACGTAATGTTCATCATTCTAACGATTATATCCAAAGATGAACATCGTCATTTCCATCATTCAGATCATCGTCAAAACTTAAAATGCCAGGCATAGCGCTGTGCCTGGAAAATTTAAAAAATTGGGTCAGTTTCATATTCAACATGGGTATGGTTGTATTAAAAGTGATGTGCCAATCTGATTTAGCTGCAAATAAATAAGGATAAGTTCAGCTAAATTGTCATGGCACACCATCATGCGATCGAATTGTTTATTTTTTTTGATTAAAATGATAGGTCAGTTCTGTGTCAGATTCATTAAGTATATCTGATTGAAGTTCCTTGAGCATCAAAGCATTGTCATCATAGACATACCGGTATGTTACCCAGGAAAGCGTATCACCTTCTTTAGAAATATTCAGCAATTGACGGACCATATTTTTATCCTTTTTCCCCATTCTTTCTTTTGGAAATACATCATCAAAAATGTGGTGAACAGGCAAATTTAAAATGTTTATCTTATCGTCGTAGTACTCAAATACGTATCTCGAACTCAGATTACCGGACATATCATACGCTTTTATTTCCTTTAGATTGCCCGAGTCATAGAAAAACTCATTGGTGTATTTTAAGCCCGAAGCGATCACAGTTTCTATATTTTTAATCAGGTAACCCTCCGGATTGTACAAGTATTCACAAGTGCTGATTTTTGTATCGTTTTCATCAAATCGGACACCATGGACAATCCTGCCTTGCTGTTCTGTTTTATAATCGATGCAGGCCAGCCAATCATGTTTTTTATTCAGATGCCTTTTAACCATTTTATTATCGGAATATTCAAAGACAACAGTATCCTCTGCTATACCCTGGCGGATTAAATCCCCGGCTTCGTTATACTCAAACCATTTAATTCCCCCAGGATCTTCGCCATAATGGATGCGGGATATTTGTTTCTCCTGATTTACGTCGTCCGGTCCTGAAGCCGCTGCCGTTGTATTGTTTTTACAGGAATGGGCCGTCAAACCAAAAATTATCAGGTAAATCAACCGGCTGATTTGGCTTTTTTTTAATATAGGACAGGAAAGGGCTGGCATAAAAATATATTTTCTGTACTTAGTTTGTTTTCACTATTTTATGAGTAAAAGTTTGTCCATCCGATTGTATTTGAATGATATACATTCCTGCATTCATATCCGATAGATCGATATCCTGACCTTCTCTGCTTTTTATTGTTTTTAATAAATTTCCCTTCAGGTTATAAACATACATGGGCAATGGTTCTATACTGGTTCCAATGTTTGAACGAATGGTAATCCGGTCCGGTGTAGGGTTAGGAAAAACAGTAAATTTAGGCTGAAGAGAAAGGTCCTCGTTTGTCGAAGAGATTTGGGCTTCTGCTATGTACTTCAGAATAAAATTGCCGGCAATGGTTCCATCCTGAAGCGGTAGGGTATTTTCTGCATAACCACCTGCCAGGAAAAATTCATTTGCCCCTTTTTCGACATTCATAACTTTTGTGACTGAAAAATGCTCTTCGCCATGGTTGCTGTGTAATTTTTGCAGTTTGAGGTCAGGATTACCCAATCCGGCATTGGCCTCATCGGAAATCGCCAGCAATAAGGTACCCTGTAAATCAGATAGATATTTACCGGTTGCCTGCAAGATAACTTTGCCCGGACCCGGTGCATCAAAAAGAATCCTGTTTAGTGAAGTGACCGGCACACTCTGCTTGATACTGGCGAATGATATGTAATCAGCTACAGGTAGTTTAACATCATCCCGATCCGGAAAAAACTCAATGGTCATGTTGGCATAAAAAGCATTATTGCTGGTGGTCATATTGCCGTGTATCTTTCTGGCCAGGACAAAAAATGAATGTTCACCGGCTTCTACATCAAATAATTTACTCGCATTGATATACCGGGTGGCATATGAATTTACAATATTGACTTTATCTGTATTATTGTCAGAAGGCCAGGTTTCTGAATCACTGATGGCAATTTCGATCTCGTTATCGCTCAGAGAATACACAGATGATGTAAATTGAACCAAAATTTTGCCTTTGGATGGTGTTACAAAGGTTTCTTTGTTCACCACTTCTGTATTTTCTGTCAATACCAACGGATACTTTAAAATACCCGTTCCCCTGAAATTTTCCCCTTCAGCGGTATCCGGATAAAACGTTACAGTCAGATTTCCATGTATACTGGCTATTCCATTGCCATCCGTATCGACAAAGTTATGCGCTACGGCATAAAAACTTTGATTTCCATTAATAACATCATATACCCGTTCATGCGAAAATGACTGAACATTATACGTAGTGTCATATGTGTACAAACCCAAATTTCCATCGTTTGTGACCCAACCGTCATAATTACTGGCCGCCACAATGATTCGGTCACCCGGCGTACTTTTGATATATCCATCAAAACGTACAAGCACTTTACCGGATTCCGGTATATCCACATCGAGTTTCCCAACGACCGTAGATTTGGGCAAACGGATTTGAATGTTTTCCTCGTGGATTTCAGTATTCCAAACCTGGCTTTGCGACCCGGCTTGCATTGCAAGTAAACAGATAATAATCAGGGTAAAATATATTTTCATTTTATTTATTTAAACGTGTTCAAAAATCATTATAGCTGTGAATCTGAAGCAAAGATGCGCGTGTTGCAGAGCTGTAAAAAAATAATTCCCCTCAGTCGCTCCTTTTTGAATTTAAAGCGTATTAAAAAAAGACTGAGCAGTTTTTAATGGCAAACCAGCATGCCACGTTTTTATTTTGTTTTAGGAGGATAAAGTTCAATAAACCCAATATTTTATTTAGGCTTTGAATTAAAGTAAAACAGACCAATCCAGGCGCGAAGCAAACAATCTTTTTTTAATAGTTTTCTAAAGCGTCTTTAACTACATAGTTTCCGGGTTCATTGGTACCCTGTTTTATGATGGATTTCAGCACGGCAATATCATCCTGCAAATTGCGATTCATGGTTTAGGCCAATTGAAAATCTTGAATATCCGCGTTCAACGGAACGCGTTGATTTTATATCGGTATCAGTCCAAAGATTGATTTTTATTTTGCACCAGGGCATGCACCCAATTCTGTATAAGGAATCCGAACGAAATTCGTTTATTTTTAAGCCCGTACCTGCTGCTAAAATTTCCGTTAAAAGAATTGTTCTGCCCGACTTACATCCACGCTGATTTGAAGAGTTTCCAGTCGCAACTATTTGTTTATTTTTTTTATGGCACTTAAATATATTTTGCGAATACTGTTTTTTTCTTCCTTTTCGCAAATGGATTCGATGACGGGTAGTAATTCTTTGTTATGTCTGGTCTTCATTTTCAAAATTTCACCTAAAGCAAAGGCTGCACTCCAACGCACTACTGTTCCTTCGTGCTCAGCATTGGTCAATAAATTGGCAATTGATTTTTCCAATTTGGCAGGGAAAAGAGGAGCAATATTGCCAATTACTTTAGCACTTTCCCACTTTACCCTTGGAGCGTTTGATGTTAGTGCAGAACTTACAAATGCAAGTATAGTTTCATCCGCTACCTCCGGAATTTGTTTTGTTGCAAATTCTATGGCTTCAATACAAGTTGCTTTTACAGGGTCTTTTGCCTTTTCCGCAAAAACAAGAAGCTCATCAACAGGTAGGGACCTGTCTAAAATCCACGCTGCAAGCGTTTCCGTTTTTTCTTTAGGCTTAATTGACTTGTTATTAAATAGATCAGATATGTTCATGTTTCATTTATTATTTATTATGGCTCTAACTTAACCGCTTAGGACATCTTAAAAATTTAAAATATCCCTGTATTTCAAATTGCCAAATTCAAATATTTTTTTTTAAATACTGAAAAGTGTTTTTGTTAAATTTTCAACATTCAAGTCATTTTGGCTTACATCCGGTCTTTTATCCTACCCTTTTGATCTTGTTCGGCCAACTTATTTTGTTTATTAAGACGAGCCACAAATCTGACAATTTTTACGTTATATGTCGGTAAATTTCCATATTTTAATGAATAAAAAATGAATTTCCAACGATTTAAAGCAATGACAGCCTCCTTTACTTTTTCCTCCTATTGTATTATCACAATCACCAAATTTCCGGTATTGACCTTTTTTTGATAAAATTTTATGCCATCTAAACTCTGTTTCTGCAAAAGTGGCCTCCTTCTTTTTTAAGCATTAAGGCGATTTAATTGTACTGGATTAGTTATTTATTTTATGCCACTTCATTCAATTTCTGGTTAACTATTATCAGCGTTTTATCAAGGTTAATATTCTAAATCGAACATCTAAATTTAAGGTCCGTATTTCTCGAAGACAGGGGTGGCCCTTACTTTAACCTGGATAAAAATAAACACTGTGATTACTATTTTAATGTCAAACTTTTCCACTGTTCGCAATTTTACCGCTAATTGTATTTGGTAATTGTATTTGTTCACAATCTGGTCTGTGTGATAGTAAAAAAATTTGTATGCTGCCAACTAAAAACTGTCAACTGTCAACTGTCCCCCCATATGGCTTGGTTGTCCCGACCTTGTGCCGACCTTATGACGACCCATCCTTATGGATAAGCCTTGGATAACCCCCGGAAACCTTATTGATACCTTAGGTATACATCCACCCGGATGCATGTATATTTTTAAATAAGGCATTGCCAAAGTAAGGAAAAATGATTCTGAAAGTGGGCTATTCAGAACTTATCGCTACTTTTGTTACCAGTACCAACGATCAAAAAAATGTACACGAAACGAAATTATGGCTTTTGGATGACGTTCAACTGGTCAAAGCAGCCTTTTATCTATGGCTTATTGTACGCCCTGGCCGTCACTCTGATCTACCAGTATTTTGATAAACAATGGGGCATAAACATATCGCTGAGCTGGCAGCCCATCAGCGTCTTGGGTATTGCCGTCGCATTTTATCTTGGTTTTAAAAACAACAGCAGTTACGACAGGACCTGGGAAGCCAGGAAAATATGGGGCGGTATTGTCAACAACAGCCGTTCTTTTGCTGCAGCGCTGAATGCCTTTATCCAGGGTACAGACGCCGAATCTATTAAAAAAGTACTGGTTTACCGGCATTTGGCCTGGCTCACTGCGCTGAGGTTCCAGCTGAGATTGAGCAGAGAATGGGAGCATATGGAGGCACGCGTCACGGGGCTCTATATTCCGGTGGTTTGCGAAGATTATTTTGACAAATTGGACAAGGAAATGATCAATTATATTTCCAAATCTGAATTTCTTTCCTATAAATCCAAATCAAATATAGCCGCACAAATTTTGTTCACCCAAAGTGCAGAACTACAAAGGTTAACCGATGAAGGCTATTTTGACGATTTCCGCCATATGGAACTCCAAAAGCTGATAGGCAGCTTTTTTGATGACCAGGGCAGAAGTGAAAGAATTAAAAACTTCCCCTTCCCTCGCCAGTACGCATCCGTAGCCCTCTGGCAAACCCTGATATTTTCATTGCTGATTCCATTCGGCATGATCAATATATTCGGCGAAACACCCGCGAAAGTTTGGCTGTCCGTGCCATTTTCAGCGTTGGTGATCTGGATATTTTTTTTAATGGAAAAAATTGGGGACTATTCCGAAAATCCTTTTGAAGGAACATACAATGATGTTCCTATTACGGCGATTGCACGCGGTATTGAAATTGACCTGCGCGAAATGTTGAACGATGACCATATTCCCCCTGCGATCAAATCGGAAAATGGGTTTCTGATGTAACCCCCGGTCAAAAAATGCAGCTTCGGAGCACCCCTTTCGATACCTGTACCCACCTCCCGGCTTTGTCTCCGGGTGCAATGACAAACATCACGAAAGGTAATGATAAAAAAATTGGTATGCTACCAATCAAAATCCTATTTTTGCCACCAAATGAAAACATAAACCATGTGGCATAAAATACAGCGGCTTCGTGAACAGCATCAAAAAGCGTTGCTGGGCGGTGGAAGCGACAGGATTAAAAAACAACACGACAAAGGAAAACTAACTGCCAGAGAAAGAGTGGAACTCCTGATGGACAGAGGCTCTTTTGAAGAAATCGGCATGCTCAAAGAACATCGTTCGTTTGATTTTGGAATGGAGAAACAACAGTACCCGGGAGATGGCGTCATTACGGGATACGGAACGATTGACGGCAGATTGGTGTATGTTTTTGCTCAGGATTTTACAGTATTTGGCGGCGCCCTGTCAGAAACACACGCTGAAAAAATTTGCCGCATCATGGACCTTGCCATTGAAAATGGTGCCCCTGTCATCGGCCTGAATGACTCCGGAGGAGCCAGAATCCAGGAAGGGGTCAACAGTCTGGGCGGATATGCAGATATATTTTACAGAAATACCAAAGCATCCGGAGTAATACCCCAGCTTTCTGCCATTATGGGCCCGTGTGCAGGTGGTGCGGTGTATTCGCCGGCAATCACCGATTTTATCATTATGGTGGAACAAACCTCCTATATGTTTGTAACCGGACCAAACGTGGTAAAAACAGTAACGAACGAAGAAGTCACCTCTGAAGATCTTGGTGGCGCTTCTACCCACTCCACAAAAAGTGGTGTTACCCACTTGACAGCAGCCAATGACCTGGAGTGTATTACGAAATTAAAAAAGTTATTTTCATACATCCCTCAAAACTGCAATCAAAAGCCCAAAGATGTACCTTATCAGACAGATCATGAATATAGGGATGACCTCACAGCCATCATTCCTGAAAATTCCATGCATCCCTATGATATGAAAGAAGTGATTCAGGGCATCGTAGACCACGACAGTTTTCTCGAAATTCACGAATCGTATGCAGAAAATATGGTGGTTGGATTTGCAAGGCTTGCCGGTAAAAGTATTGGGATTGTAGCCAACCAACCCTACGCCCTCGCCGGTGTACTGGATGTGGAAAGCTCTAAAAAAGGGGCCAGATTTGTTCGTTTTTGCGACTGCTTCAATATTCCTTTGCTGGTTTTGGTTGATGTGCCCGGTTTTTTACCCGGCACAGATCAGGAATGGAATGCCATCATCACCAACGGTGCTAAATTGCTGTATGCTTTCAGCGATGCCACCGTACCCCGCGTTACGGTCATTACAAGAAAAGCATACGGCGGCGCTTATGATGTGATGAATTCCAAACACATCGGGGCAGACATGAACTATGCCTGGCCAACTGCCGAAATTGCAGTTATGGGGGCTAAGGGAGCCAGCGAAATTATTTTCAAAAATGAAATTGTAAAAGCCGAAAACCCGGCAGATAAATTACTGGAAAAAGAAACAGAATATCAGGAAAAATTTGCCAATCCATACCGGGCAGCAGCCAGGGGTTTTATTGATGAAGTGATCGAACCTAGAGAAACCAGGCGGAAGCTGATTAAATCATTCTCCATGCTGGAAAACAAAAAAGTACTGATGCCCGAAAGAAAGCACGGGAATATACCGATGTGAATTTTTTTCCGGTCATTCGGTGATCAAGGAATTTGCATTCGAAATTATTCAACGGCCAATTGGCTCATTAGTTGGAAGGTTCAACTGTTCGAATGTTTCCAATGTCGTTTCATATTTATTTTGGAGACAATAAACTACCTTTGCGGCACCTAAGCTTATTTTGATATGTCGGACACCTCAAAAATCCAGATATTTGTCACAGGCGGTACCTTTGACAAGGAGTACAATTATATCACCGGACAATTGTACTTTAAAGACACACACCTGCACCAGATGTTTGACCGGGGCCGCAGTACCCTGGACGTAGATATCAAAACCCTCATGATGCTGGACAGTCTTCAGATGACGGAAGCCGACCGTGAAATTATCATTTACAGCTGCAAAAAAAGTGAGTACGACCGCATCGTGCTGACCCATGGTACCGATACGATGGTAAAAACAGCAGAAGCGATCGCCCGGCACAATATTCAAAAAACAATTATCATAACCGGGGCGATGATCCCGTACGCATTTGGAAACTCTTCGGATGGGTTTTTCAATTTGGGTGCTGCACTGGCATTTGTACAGACCCTGCCCCACGGCGTGTACATAGCCATGAATGGCCGGTATTATCCCTGGGATAAGGTTAAAAAAAATACAAAAACCGGATACTTCGAAGCACTTTAGATGGTTTATTTTTTGTAGAGCGCGTAACTTTAAATGATTAAATTAAACTATTAGAGAAATAAAATAGTTTTAATCCTGAATTTTTAATTCAGTTTTCTATTCTGTAAATTTAACCCATGCATTTACTTTTCCAATACCTGAAAAACTATAAAGTTCTCATTTTTCTGGCCTTATTGCTGGCCGCTGTCAATCAGATTTTTTCGTTACTCGACCCGTACATCTTTGGTAAGATCATAGACAGGTTTGCCTCCAGACCCCGGGACTATAGCCAGCAGCAGTTTGTGCAGGGCGTAGGCATGCTGATTCTGGCAGCCATTGGTGTGGCTATGGTCAGCCGTATAGCAAAAGCCTTTCAGGACTATGTCACCAATGTCATCATTCAGAAATTTGGTGCTCAGGTATATACCGACGGATTGAAACATTCACTCAGACTGCCTTTTCAGCAATTTGAAGACCAACGCAGTGGAGAGACGCTCAACATTTTACAAAAAGTAAGGTCTGATTCTGAAAAATTTATATCCAATTGTATAAATATTCTTTTTACCTCACTGGTTGGGATCGTATTTGTCATGATTTATGCCATGACCGTTGAACCAAGACTGGTCCTGATATATTTTGGAGCTTCTTTTTTGCTGTTCGCCCTTACTAATTTTCTTAGTAAAAAGATCAAGGAAATTCAAAAAAATATTGTCAGGGAAACCAATGTGCTGGCAGGTGCCACTACGGAAAGTTTGCGGAATATAGAATTGGTAAAAAGTCTGGGACTGACGGATCAGGAAATCAACCGGCTCAATACCACCACGCTTAAAATATTGCAACTCGAACTCAAAAAAGTGAGAGGCATCCGAAGTATCAGCTTTGTGCAGGGCACATTTGTCAATTTTTTGCGACAGTCAATCATGTTTTTCCTGCTCTACCTCATATTTAAAAGCGAATTGTCTGTCGGCCAGTTGATGACACTGCAGTTTTATAGTTTTTTTATTTTCGGCCCCCTGCAGGAAATGGGCAATGTTGTCCTCTCCTACAGAGAAGCGGAAGCCTCTCTGAATAATTTTAAAGCCATTATGAGTACGCCAATCGAAGAAAAACCAAGCAACCCTAAAAAAATAAACCAACTGGAAACCTTCGCCTTTGATGATGTTTCTTTCAGACATAAGTCAGGATCAACCAACGCACTGGAAAACATCAGTTTTACAGTAGACAAAGGGCATACCATCGCTTTTGTGGGGCCTTCCGGATCGGGGAAAACAACGTTGGTAAAATTACTGGTAGGCCTGTACACCCCTGAAAGTGGTAAAATTTATTACAATCATGTGGATGCTGCCGAACTGGATATTGAAGAAGTCAGGCATCAGATCGGTTTTGTAACCCAGGATACGCAGCTATTTTCAGGGACCATCAAAGAAAATCTGCTTTTTGTGAATCCTGCTGCCACCGAAGAGGATATACTTAGAGTGTTAAATAAATCTGCTTGTCAGAATCTATTGGCCCGAAGTGAACAAGGCATTAACTCGGTCATAGGTGAAGGTGGAATTAAAATTTCCGGTGGGGAAAAACAAAGACTGTCTATTGCCAGAGCACTGCTGAGAAATCCGAAACTCATCGTATTTGATGAAGCGACCTCAGCACTCGACTCCATCACCGAAACAGAAATCACCGATACGATACGGGATATTTCTTCAGGCAAACAACATATCATGGTGCTTATTGCCCACCGGCTCTCCACCATTATGCATGCAGACATGATCTACGTCCTCGAAAAAGGAAAGGTCATAGAAACAGGAAATCACGAAAGCTTACTGGCAGAAAAAGGGTTGTATTATGCCATGTGGCGTCAACAGATAGGCGAAAGAAAAGCATAAAAAAAAACAGCGGGTGTTTAACCTGCTGTTCTTTAATTTTATCAACCAAAATTACCAAAACCAAATTATAAAAAAAGCTGTGAGAGAAGGATTCGAACCTCCACAGGGCACTTAGCCAAAAGGCAAATTCCGATGACCGGAACTTTGTGGTCAACCCATACCTTTCGTTTATCATGTGATCCCCACCCCCGAGACAGGAGGGCATGTCTGCCAATTTCAACACCTCACAATAGGATAGTAAATAATCAGGCGGAAGTACCTGCCAAAATCTTTCCACTGTAATCCTTAAAAGATCATTCAGAAGATAGACATTACCTGCACCTGATAATGTAGCTGTGAGAGAAGGATTCGAACCTCCACGGGGCATTTAGCTTCAGTTTGTATTCGGATTGAAGTCAAACCAATCCAAATACAACATCCGTTTATCACGTTATCCCCACCCCCGAGACAGGAGGGCATGTCTGCCAATTTCAACACCTCACAATATTATTGTATCACTTTTGATAATGCAAATATATAGCCATTAACCCATATAGCAGTAATATTATTTAATAATACTGCTTATTTATACATTTTATTCAGTATTTTGTTGTATTTTATATATAATATTCAATTACCTATAAAAAAGTATCATTGAAACTATACATTGTTCAAAAAACCTTAGTCATACCTGAATGGGCCTGTAAAACTCCGGATACCGGCTTGAGTTTTCTGTAATAAAAATGGATTTGTAGCTTTTTCTGAACCCCATTTTTTAAATACTGGAAACTTAAGCGGTATTCAAATATCAAATATGTCGGAATGCATCACTTTATTGACCCTGCCTTTTGTTGCAATGTCCTTTGTGCCATTGCAGTCAAACTATCATTTTGCCCGAAGGAAGGTAAATTACTATTTTGACGGTCGTTCAGCCTATTGCTCCGATTGATTAAATAGTACATTGTAATAAGCGTACTTATTCATGCAATACAAACCAATTGTATCAAATTACACACTCCACGGCGACATATTAAACTTTTTATCCTAATAAAATTGAAGAAATTAGATGGTTTGCTTTATTTTTATTTATCAATTTTATGGTTTACCACTCCCTGAGGTAATAAAAATAGTTGAAGGGTTATTAAATTGCTTTTTGGGTTTAAGATTACTTTACTTTTAAAATTAAACTTACCATGATGACGCGTACTTTTCTTCTGGCAGTAATTTTTCAATATCTGATAATTCAATCAGGCACTTGTCAGTATACGGATTACCTGAGAATGCTGGATACAAAATCGGGCTGGAAAGGTGGAGTAGGCTCGATTTCCTACGCGGAATTTATATTAAAACCCATGGATAATTTTGTTTGGTGCGACCTGTATATGACTTATCTCCAGGATGTGCCTTTTTACAGTAACCCAAAAGACACCTCTGAGATTCAACATTATTTTACTTTACCGGAAAATATACTGGTAGTAGATTCGTGGCTATGGGTAGACGACAAAATCATGAAAGCAGATATCATTGAACGCAGTCAGGCTTTTAACATTTATGAAGGATTAGTTAAGAGAAGAATAGACCCGTCTGTTTTATATAAAAATTCGCCTACATCCTATGAATTCCGAATATTCCCTATTCCCGGACAGAAAACCAGAAGGGTCAAACTAAGTTTTATAATTCCATACAACAGATTTAAAGACAATGATTTGCTCAGCTTGCCAGTTTCTATTATAAACAGCTCCAGGGTAAAACCGGATATTGTTATAAAAATTCAAAATACTACCCCTGAAGAGATTCTGTTAAACACATCGATTCCATGGGAAGCAGAAAAAGATAGCCTCCTTGGAGATTATATTAAAACCAAAATAATCAGCAGCGAATACACAAATCTTAAAGTATTTGATCTTAAATTCGACAGAAGTTACCAGCCTGTATTGCTCAATTATACTATCGACAATGCTACAGGAGATGAGGGAGCATATCAGTTATCAATGGACCCTGTAAAACTACTTGGTATCCAAACCCATAACCATAGGAATGTTATCATTTATATAGATCATGAATCTACCTACAGCACTTTGTCCAAATCTGACATAAAAAAGGGTCTAAAGTATTTTATTCAGAATACACTATCACCAACGGATTCAATTCAGATAATTTATAATAACCTGGAAATTAAAAAAACATTCAGCGATTTTGTTTCTGTTGACAAACTGAATGCTTCCGGAGAATATGAAGTATGGCAGCCGGGTGATTTTAGTTTGATGATTACCGGATTGTTTGAAGCCTACCAAATAGCGGCAAAAAAAAGGAACGCTTTTGTAGTAGTATTTTCATCCGGAGCAAGCTTTACAAATCCTACCCAGGCACAATCCATTAAAAATACGCTTTTAGAAACATTTAAAAGTCTGCCAAAAACTTTTTTTCACGATTACGCCAACAGCAAAGCACCTACCTTTAATTTTGATAATTCCACCATAAGGGGAAATGGTTTATTGTATAGAATAATATCGACCAATACCGGAGGTGCATACACCGCATCAGGGATTAACTATAAAGATTATTATTCGTGGCTTCCCGGACTGAATGAAATTAGCCTTTATTTTGACGACTTGTCTTCTAAACTGATTGAAATAGATCTCCGAATTAAACCGGAAAACGGGTTTACCTTCGAAAATTATTTGCTAAAAAATACCAGGTCAGGTTTTATGCAAATTGGCAGATTCAGAGGAGCACCTCCGTTTACAATTGAATCTGTTATCCTTGAAGATACCACAGTATATAATAAAAAAATTACCATAAACGATGCCCATAGTAGCGAAGAAACAGACTTATATCATCAAATTCATACAGGACATAAAATACTGAAACTTGAAAAAGATAATCTTACAGCCAATCGCAGTAAAATTGTTAATTTGAGTATAGCAAACCGAATATTATCCAGATTTACTGCATTCCTAGCTCTGGAACCCACCCTGCAACAACCGTGTACCGACTGTACAGATGAATCAAGTACAGGAACAGAAGATAATGAATCAAAATCAATGCACATCGTTTCATACCCAAATCCATTTTTTGAGACGTGTACTTTGGAAATAACCGGTATTCAGGCTGGCGAAAAAGTTAATAGTGTTCAACTTTACAATGTCATGGGGCAAGAACAACCCGTTACCTACACCCTGGAACAAAAAGGAGAAAAATGGCTGGTACACATCAATGGCAGCCTTTTACCTGCCGGAGTGTATATTGTTAAAATCCTGATCGGCAAAAAAATATATACGTATAAAGTCATTAAAGTGCGTTAAGAAATATCAGGCTATAGGTATGAATTATATTTATGCGTGTATTGCGTGGATATATAATTTTCTTATTCCATGGTAAGCTTAAGGAATTGGATTTGACCGTTTTTACCAGCCCTATATTTCCGGGCCGGCAATACCTATCCATGTCATAATATATCGATCAGGCGTCTTTATAGTCCTTATAGTCCTTTATTCTGGAATATTGTAGTTCACGGTAATATTATTTTTTACACCTCGATCGGATTTGTATATTTTAATTCAATGCACTTCAAAACCTACCAATAATTATAATAGAAGTATTTATGAAAGTCAATTTTAAGAACAATTCGCAGCACCTTCAATGCTCTTCAACATGATACTGCAAGTTAAAATTTAGAATTTAAAGGTGTCAAAACTGACTTCCTCTGTAACAAAGTACCCGTATTAAACCTACTATACATCGGAGCCTTCACTTTACGATAAATATTTTTGAATTTCACAACATATTTGACCCATTTTCTGATACTTCAAAAACAAGTGTACCCTTTTGGGCGCTACCATAAACCAGGATAGTAATCCCCTATGAACTAATAGAAATACTGGATGGTACGGAGACATTAAATAAGCTTTCAATTTTATTGCTTTGGAAGTATAATCATGTATTCTTAAAAAAAAAATTAATTGGTCTTTCTGCTTTCAACACGTTTTCAAAACCTGTTTGAATTTTTATAATTTCAGAAGCAATCAGTAACCAATCTACCGACCTCTGAAACATTAATATTCAAAATAACCAGCTCAAAAACAGTTTAATATGTGGTATAAAAATGCACTCAGTGCTGCATTTTATACTTTATGCCTTTGGAGCGATTCTTGTTATACAAATATTTTGATTAAAAGGAGCATTTTGATATAAAATGCTGTCTAAATAAATACAGCAAAATCTAAAGCTTTATGAATGGCTATCTAAAATGTACCTTTTTTTTAATTTGTACTCTTTTTTATTCATTTATACCTGCCCAGGTCAGCTGGCAGAAAAAGCACAGCCCAAATGAAAACGTACATTCTATCGATGTGAGCAGCAATCAGATTGTCTATGCTGCCACGACAACATATGGCATTTTTAAATCGGCAGATGAAGGGATCAATTGGGTAAATATCAGTTTGGGCTTACCCGACTCCCTGCTAAGGATCATCCATGTGGCTTCAGATAATTCTATTTTTGCGGGAACGGGCTCACATGGCATATACCGGTATGCTTCGGGTTCATGGGCAGCCTTGAACAATGGCTTACCTTCCAATAATATTTTAGCTACCAGCTTCGCCAAATCAACGGGTGGCAATATGTATATGATGGCAACCACCGGTGCTGTATATTTCTGGAATGGAACTACCTGGACCAATATCACCGGCAACTTACCTGTGTTTGGTAAATCTTTGTCCATCGGTCCAACAGGCACCCTGTATGCAGCTGTATTCAACAGTGGCGTATATGTCTATAATGGCAATGCAAGCTGGAGTCCTGTTGGCAATGCCATGCCCAATAATTTTGTACTTAAATTAACTGTATCCGTAACCGATACAATTTATGCATTGTGCAATAGCAACAATGTATTCCGGTGTCCTGCTTCAGGCGGAAGCTGGACAGCTATAAATTCAGGACTTCCGGCTGATAATATGAATTTTATTGCATCAGATGCACAAAATCGGCTCTATCTGAGCACCAGTACAGGGAATGGTGTCGTATACAGATCACTCAACAGCGGGAATACCTGGTCACCGGTCACCACAGGCTTATATACCACACCTTTTGCCAGTATTGCTTTTTCATCAACTGGAATAACCTACCTTGGCGCGTCCGGCATATTCAAATCCGCAGACGGAGGAAACAACTGGCAGGATGTAAGTACTGGTCTGGATGCTCCCCGAAGTATTTATTGTTTTAAAAGCACAAAAAACGGGACATTGTTTGCCGGTACCAAAATTGGTGTATGGAGATCTGTAGACAGTGGCCTTACCTGGCAACAGCGCAATACCGGCGTCTCTCATTTTAATGTATTACAAATAACAGAAAATGCAGCAGGCAATATTATTTTTCATGCTTACAACAGCGTACCCAAAGCAGCCATTTACCGGTCTGTCAATAATGGGGATAACTGGACGCTTGCTGCTGCCAATGGCTGTGATTTATACATAAAAATCAAACAGCATAAATCAGATACACTTTGGGCAACCTCCAGATTCGGGGGAACCACAACCCTTTCTTATTCTACAAACAACGGAGCTACATGGAACAACAATCCCTTGACCATTTCAGCGATCTGGGATATCGATGTGAGTAAGGAAAATACGATCTTTATTGCCAGTGAGTCAGAAGGCGTATCCAGATCAGACAATGGCGGGCAAACGTTTAATCTGGGTGTGGGTGGTAGTGGCCCCTGGTATGGTAATGTGCTAAATATTGAAAGAGACGAAAACGGGGTCATTTTTGCAGGCAGTGATTGGTGGACACATGTACTCTGGTACTCTCTTCCGGAAGAAAATGGCAATGTATGGACGCAGTTTACAGACCCCGACCTGGTAGTTAATGGTATTCAGGATTTAATTTTTGATCATTATAACAATGCTTATCTAGCCTGTGAAAATGGTGGGGTCCGCATGGCCACCAACAGCACATGGAATGCTAATACAAATTGGTTTCAGAGTTCGGCCGGATTACCTTCCAATACAGCCAACATCCGTGAACTCAGTTTTGATACGCTTGGATACATGTATGCCGTCACGTATACCAATAGCGGGCATGACGGCGGGTTATTTAAAAGCGTTGCCCCTGTTAATCTGCCAAATTCAGCCGTATTCAAGTTTACGGGAAATGGGAGCTGGAATAATATCGCAAACTGGGAAAATAATCAAAAACCACCACAAAATATTTCCGGTAATAAGTTGATTATTATCGACCCGCAACCCGGGGGAGAATGTTTACTCGACAGTCCTTTATCTTTATCACCGGGTGTTTTACTTAAAGTCAGACCAGGAAAAATTTTAAGATTGACGTATTAAAAAAAGGACCAAATAACCTATCTATTTTTTTATCATTGTAGTAGTCCGGTTTTTTCCATCTGATTGTATACGTAAAAAATAAATCCCCTGAAGTAATCCTTCACAATGCATAGTCACATGGGCATCTTCAGATTCAATACTGTTCACAACCCTTCCATACATATCAAATAATTTTAACTCTCTCATTTTTGAATTCCCAAAAGAACAATACAAAAAATCTTCAAACGGATTAGGATAAACTTCCATGTTTTCAGTCAGATCTGTCGATGCATTGATAAAAGGCCTGGCTTCGTACGCGCCAATGGTTGGTGGTTGATTAAACAAGCTTCCAAAATAATCCATTACAGGAAAATTATAAGACTTTCCCGCACCTATTGCAGGACTATTATTATCCAGCAATATTTCAGATCCGGAAGTGAACATGGGGTCTTTAACGATCTGATCATTTACCGTACCCGGCAAAACCGGTCCATTCCAGCTGGCATTCGTGGACTTAAACCATAGGTTGTGAGAAAACATAAATGTTGAAGGGGCGGTATTGGGTCCAATGTTGACTTCTGTATTCACCGCATTATCCAATACAATAATATTATTAAAAAAAACATTATCTCCACAAGGTAAAAATCGGGTAGGATCCACCGTCTCCTGCAAGATGCGGATTACCCATTTGCGCGGATAAAGTATGGTATTATTGGAGACGGTGACATTCCTGCAACCTACAAAAGCAATGGGGGCTTCGGCTCCCAAAAATAAATTGGCGCTTACCTGGATATTTTCAGCCTCCGTATTGGCATTTTGAGGTCTGAAAAAAGCCAAACCGGTACTCCCTCCCAAATTTAATGCGCGGCTGCCGCCGTTTTCAAATCTGTTGCGCAAAATCTGTACATCATGGCTTCCGCCTTTTGCCTGAATCGCATTACTCCCCGGATTTATAAATTCATTTTGCCAAATCATACCATGGTGGCAACCTACCATATCAATACCACTACCCCCTGCTGCACCATTTAAAAACTGACAGTCTCTAATTTCAAAATAGTCAATTCCCGATAGCTTTAGCAGATCATTATTCCCTGTAGCCTGGATATCCCTGAAAATACAATTGACAATTCGGATGTGATGGGAAGGGGATTCGAAACTGCCGCCGTCATCTATATTCATGCCATTGCCGGTTTGTTGCCGTATAGTAAATCCCTCTATATGTAAAAATGCACAATCGGATAATTGTATACTATTCGTTCCTCCCTGAAGGATTACGTTAGCTTCATGCGCTATTATATATATCCATTTTCCGGCTGTTCCGGTTAATTGTGATATATACATTCCACCGGAAATAACAGCATCATGACAAAGAATGGTGTCACCCGGTTGAGCAATGGCAGCAGCAGTTGAGATTTGCGCGTAAGCATAGCCCTGACCTACATGCAATACGCCTCCCCACGAAGGAAAGTGGACAAACAATTGTACCGCCAGTAAAAATATCGATACTTTCATAACACTTTTTTTTATTCCTGTTAACGAACGAGCAAATTCCTCAATGCATAGTTAACACCATTTTATATCCGTACTACGTTTTCACTTTTATACCGCTTAGGCTATATGATAACAAAATATTTTGTGTTTTAATCCTGCTTAAATCTTCCTAATACCGTTCCAAATCCTCATCTACATTTTGGAATAAAACCGGACGGTACCCTTTTTAAAACGCTGTTTATATAACTGCAATAATTCCTTGATGGTTCAGTGCTCATCTTTAATCCAACGGTACAGGCAATCCCGGTTTTAATCATTTGCCGGACGGATTGTTAATATCGTATTTTTTTTATTTTCCATATAAAAAGCTTTTACCCGCTTTTCATTAACATTCACTAAATGATTGGTGATAAAAAACTCAAAATAGAGGTTTTCCCCATCATCGGCAAATACACTGACAGTTCCGGGTAAATCCCCTTGTGTCTCCTTTTCGGCGCCGTATAAAATGCCCTCAATAGATTTAACCTCATCGCCTTCCGGAGCCACTTCTGCACCAAAAACAGAGCTGTTTCCAAAAAACAAATCGAGCAGAACATAGTTTATTTCAGTCGAATAGGTAAAGTGAATATATTTGCCTATATAATTATTCATCGTCTCCAGCGATGCATTTTCGACTTCTTCCATATTGATGCTGAAATATTCTTCAAAATTTCGTTCCGGAAATAAGACCGTCACCATAGCAAAAGGATAGCCCGCATCCTCAACAGCAGTTACCATTCCAAACTCCGGTATATTTTGTTTTTCCAAAATATAAAATGCCGGCAATCTCTGAATTATTTTTTCTGAACTACTGATCCGGGCATTCAGATTCAAACTTGCCTTAACTATGCCACTAAAAGAAATGACCAGCCATAAAATGGCTAAACTTCGAAATAAAACTTTCATAAATAAAATTTTATATAAAACACATCTACATTGATAAATTGTTCTGGTATTGCGCTACCCATGCTGCCGCAAGTTTGTTACTTGTGTTCAAATCTACTGGAATTTTCATTTTAAATAAACATCTCAAGCTATGTTCAAAAAATTCAGATTAACTCAAATTTGGATTATTTATCAGCATAAAAAAGGAGCTGTTTAAATGAAAAACAGCTCCTTTCAAACTAATTAATTATTCAAAGAAATAGTTAAAACTTATGTCTGACGGAAACTTTTACATCTTCTCCTCCAATCGTTTTACCATTCACATTTATATCGTAATCATTGGAACCATTATTTACTATTTTTACAGTTCCTGATATTATTTCTTCAAAAGATTGTGAAACTGGGTTAATCCTTTGTTTTATTAGACTGGCTGAAAATTCATTCTCATCGGGAAAATCAGGTTTGATAGGATAGGTTCCCCCAAGTGTTTTTCCAAAACTTAGAGCGATGTCTAAGCTAATAACGGTTTGACCTGTACAATCCGGAGTGACACCACCTAATTGGAAAGTATAAGAATTTGATGCAGCTATGTACTGAGCTATCGAAAGATTTTGCGTAGTACCATTGATACTTATAGTCCCACCTATACTGGGAAACGCATCGCAAGTTTCTGCTTTGTCATCATCTTTCCCACAGCTTACTATCGAAAGTGAAACAAAACAAAACATTATCATCACATAAATCGTCGTTTTAAACAAGAAAAAGTTTTTCATAAATTTTTTTTTAAAGGTAAATTTTTATTTAAATTAATCATTTCCATTTTACTAATATACTAAAGTCCAAAAACAATGCCGTAAATGGATAGAATTATTTTTTCTGAACTATTGATCCTGGCATTCAGATTCAAACTTGCCTTAACCATGCCACCAAAAGAAATGACCAGCCATAAAATGATTAGACTTCGAAATAAAACTTTTATAAATAAAATTTTAATCAAACAAATCTCATATCATAATAAATTCTGGTATTGTGCTATCCTGTCTTTGTTTGGACAGAAAAAATGAGTAGAACCACATTACATAGAATAATCGTTAATGGTGCTTTGCAAATATAAAGTCCACTTCCTGTCCCCCTCCGGAAATATTGGCTTTTAGTTGGTCTCCTGAAATGCGGTAGCTGATTTTTTTAGGAAATTCATTTTGGGCATTTTCACAGGTAAATGAAGTGTCTGTTTGATTCGTAAAAACAAATGAAACCGGATCAGTATTTCCAGAGGCGTTTACGTTATAACTCCAAACTGTGTCCTTGTAGGATAACACGATGACTTCCTTCCATATTGTGTCCTTTTGCTGCATCGTAAAACCGATTCCGGTATAGATGGAATCGTTGACTTTGCTCCACTGTTCATATGTTTCTTTACCTGGCTCATCGTTATTTCTTTTCCAAAAGCCGACGAGCCAGTCCGGTGCCATTGTCACCTTTTCAATTGACCCCGACATATTTTTGCTGGCGGAGGGTTTACATGCAAACAAAATAAAAAATAGTAAAATAGAAATGATCAGGGTTTTCATTTGAATTTTGATTTTTATGATCCACAAAATTAATATCTGGTTTTGTAAAATAAAATGGTTTTCATTAAAGAATAAAACTCCATTTATAAAATCAAAAGTAGCAAAAATACAAGCATACAAATGCTATCTACAGCATAAAAAAAATCGTAATCACAAATTCATAAGCTGGAAATTATAAATAGGTTCTTTGTTTATCCGAATTTATTATGAATTGTTCAAAAAATATTTTAGCCGAGAGCCGAAATAAATACAGGGACTACCGGATTCTGTAAAGCAAAGCGACGATTTGGAAAAGAAAGACAGGCAGAAAAATTTATACATAGCTACCGTTTAGGATCGTACCAAATGTTTTGGAAACAATCAGGCTATACTTCAATATAAAGCTCGGAAATTATGAACGCGAAAAGATCACTTCGTACATCTCATAATGTTTATTTGCCGATCATGCAGCTAAGACACCTACTATAAAAATCAATACCATTTCAAATCCTTATTTTGGTCTGTATTACCATTACCACTGCAACATATCCGATATTTGAGTTAAATTTCACGGATATTATATTTACGTATAATTGGACCTTTTATTCACCCATGATTTTTTTATACTTCAACCCGCAAGGACCAGCGGTATCTGACAGCAAAATAGCGAATGGTTATGACAACTGACATTGAAGTCAGCATATTGTAAATACTGGCAGGCCACCAGTTTTCCAGAACTATAAAGATTATTCCGCCTGCCAGACATGCACTGGCATAAATTTCCTTTCTAAAAATAAGTGGCACATCATTAGCTAACACATCTCTGATAACTCCTCCAAAGACGGCTGAAACTGTTCCCATTAACACAGCGATGATGGGTGACAATCCAATGTCTATTGTTTTTTGCAAACCCAAAATGGTAAAAAGCCCGATGCCAATCGTATCAAAAAGAAACAGACTTTTTCGCAAACGAAGTATTGTGCTTTTGAAGAGATAAGAAACAGGCACGGCAAAAAATATGACTATCAGATAATTAATGTCCTTCATCCATCCGACCGGGGTATTGCCAATAAGTACATCTCTCAGGGTGCCTCCACCCAACGCTGTGACCAGTCCCAAAATGGCCGCTCCAACAATGTCAAACTTTTTATCGATTCCTGCAATCACACCACTTATAGCAAAAACAAAAGTGCCGGTTAAGTCCAAAATAGTAATAAAATGCATATGCTGTGAAATTTAAAATCACCACGTACCCAAATAAACACCTGAACCAATAAAGAACGTACACCGGATTGCCACATACAGGAATTCAATGAGAGGTGCAAAAGTTTATAATGCTATGCAGTGGTATATGTCATGTCCTTTATTGTATTACAAAAGGCTCTTAAATCTTGGTCTTCGCGGGGTAACATTACCTAATCGCTCTATCTTGGCTTTTTCGTAATCACTGAAATTCCCTTCAAAAAAAACTACCTGAGAATCATCTTCAAATGCAAGAATGTGCGTAGCCAATCGGTCTATAAACCATCGGTCGTGGGAAATCACCAGCACACACCCGGCAAAGCTTTCTATAGCTTCTTCAAGCGCTCTGAGCGTGTTAATATCAATATCATTGGTGGGTTCATCCAGCAGTAACACATTACCCCCTTCTTTCAGGGTCATGGCAAGATGAACTCTGTTGCGTTCACCACCGGAAAGGACGCCAATTTTCTTTTGTTGGTCGGAACCTGCAATATTAAACTTACTGAGATAAGCCCGCACATTAACCTGCGTTTTACCAACCATGATCAATTCCTGACCTTTACCTACCGCCTCCATTACGGTAAGCTCCGGTTTTAGATCAGCATGGGATTGATCAACATAACTGAGATGGACGGTATCGCCGATCGAAATAGTTCCGGTATCGGGTTTTTCTTTACCCATAATCATACGAAACAGCGTGGACTTACCTACTCCGTTCGGGCCAATAATACCCACAATAGCATTTTTTGGAATGGAGCAGGTTAAATTATCTATCAAAACCCTTTTACCATAGGCTTTGGTCATTCCGGCGATGTCAATCACTTTGTCTCCAAGACGGTCTCCCGGGGGAATAAACAATTCGAGTTTCGCTTCTTTTTCTCTGGTCTCTTCATTTTGAAGTTTATCATAGGCGGAAAGACGCGCCTTTCCTTTGGATTGCCTGGCTTTTGGGGCCATACGTACCCACTCGAGTTCGCGCTCCAGCGTCTTTCTGCGCTTTGATTCTGTCTTTTCTTCCATAGCCATTCTGTTGGCTTTTTGCTCCAGCCATGACGAATAGTTGCCCTCCCATGGAATGCCTTCACCCCTGTCCAATTCCAAAATCCAACCAGCCACATTGTCCAGAAAATATCTGTCGTGGGTTACTGCAATCACAGTTCCGGGGAAGTTTTTAAGGTACTGCTCCAGCCACAAAACACTTTCGGCGTCAAGATGGTTGGTCGGTTCATCAAGCAACAGGATATCGGGTTGGCTCAATAGCAGACGGCACAAAGCCACCCTTCTTCTTTCACCTCCTGAACAGATGCTGATGGCCGTGTCTGCTTCCGGACAACGAAGTGATTCCATCGCCGTTTCCAGCTTATGGTCTAGGTTCCAGGCATCGAAATGGTCCATTTTCTCCATGAGTTCACCCTGCAGTTCGATGGCTTTCATCATTTCATCATCGTCCATTGGTTCACAAAGTTTATTATTCACATCTTCATACGCTTTGATGATGTCCACAATATGTTGCACTCCCTCTTCAACAATTTGTCTCACTGATTTAGTATCGTCCAGTACCGGCTCTTGTTCCAGATATCCAATTTTATACTCTTTATCAAAAGTAACTTTCCCCTGAAAGTTGGTATCCAAGCCGGCAATAATTTTTAACAAACTTGATTTTCCGGAACCGTTCAGACCAAGTACTCCGATTTTAGCTCCATAAAAAAATGAGAGCCAAATATTTTTTAAAACCGTTTTTTGGGGCGGGAAGGTCTTAGTGACCCCTTCCATTGCAAATATGATTTTATTATCTGCCATTTGATGTCTGTTGTTTTTGTTGGTTGGCAAAGATATAAAAAATCACAGAATGATTAAACGTTAATTTGTTTTATACCGGCTAAAACAAAGTACTGGATTGGCTTATTCAGGCAGGATGTATCGGCTCCGGTAAAGTATAACTACTTTTTTTACCATTCGAAAATTAATCAACAACCTGCTTATCCGGTTTTAAGAAACATTCAAGTTTCAATTCCTGAAAAGGTACCAGGAAAATTTAAAACAACAATTTATTTTAAATTCCTGTCACAGGATAACTTTAAGTTGTCTGATCAGGTTATTTAACAGATCAGTTAATTTAGAATTTGCTATTAAAAACCGCTGACCGCCTATTGACTTCTCTATGCTATTTTAGTGTTTCGGATAAGCTCAACATGCAAGTAATAAAACCGGCAATGCTTCATTTTTTATCCTAAACATACATTAGCCAATTCCGGATGGAGAGAGGTGCCCCATTTTAAGATAAAAAAAAAGAGGTTTCAACTGAAACCTCTCTGCTTGGTATTATTTAAATAAACAATTATTTATCTTAATCCCGCCCTTGGCCCGCCAACGGCGTATGTCGCCTGCATTCTGGTTTTCTGACCAGCCGTAAACATGTACATACAGACATCATAGGTATAATCCATATAATTCATGGTCATTTCTCTTGGTGCTCCTGTGCAGGTACTGTAATGAGGTTGAGCCGGGCATCCACCATTAGATGTATTGTGTACAGGGGTGTCGGATACCAGATCATTACCACAAGTGGCATCACCCCAAATATGTCTAAGATTCAGCCAATGGCCAACTTCATGAGTCGCTGTACGTCCTTTATGATATGGTGCAGTGGCTGTTCCGGTTCTGCCAAATGCATTGTCATCGATCACTACCCCATCCGTAGCTGCACTACCTCCGGGAAACTGGGCATAACCAAGCAAGCCCTGACCAAGATTACATGACCACAGGTTTAGCGTATTTGATGGAGATGTTGGATTAATCCCGCCTTGTGATGATTTTTTCATGGCATCATTCGCACTCCAGCTTGTTTTTGTAGTGGATTTTCTTACTACATTTTGCAGGACAAACGTGATACCACAATTTCCCGAAGCTACCCCGGTAAATGCCGAAGGTATGCTGCTGTAATCGCTGTTAGTAGCAGAAAAATCTTCGTTTAGTACATCTATCTGGGACTGTATTTGGGTCAAAGAGATGTTTTGTGCTGTGGTTTTATATAAAACATTGACCACGACCGGGATTTGTAAGGTGCCATCTGAAAGCAAAGTACGATCTCCGGATTTCATAAATGCTTCAGTAAACCGCTCGATCTCATCCATTTTTTGTCTCAGACCCGGGTCTTCAGCCAACTGCTCCATTAAATGTTCCTGTGAATAACAACGGTGTATGGTTGCCTCTGAGGTTATCGTTTCTTTTTCCACCCCAATTGGATCAGAACAAGAAAACAAGCTCAATAAAACTGTAACAATCAACCAATTTTTTTGCATCTCTGATTAGATTTATTTTGTTAAGAATTATGTTAAAATATAAAAAAAGCCAATTTAAAGTTTTTATTAATATAATCTATTTCAAATATACGATTAAAAAAAATATACACTATGTTTCAGACCGTAATTTTTCAGATTTAATGAATAATAACCACTTTTGATATATATTTTAATCTAAACGTACTATTTATAATAATATTTCAAATAGTGTCCGTTTATACGACAATTGTCTTCTAAAACACTATTTTACACAACAAATTAATAAAAGCGGAACCCAACACGATATTTTCACATCATCACGATCGAATTTAATAAAAAATACGATGCTTTCTGCACGTTGCATTAAAAGCAATTCCGTAATATTGCACCATGATATTTGCATACTTAATCCTGACTGCACTGCTCCTCGGAATCGGTCTTTTTATAAATGATTCCAATGCAGCAACCCTTTTATCCGGTTACAATTCGATGTCAGCTGAAGAAAAAAAGGCATTTAATCTTAAAGACTATATTCCTTTACTTAAAAAATTCCATCTGATACTGGGCAGCTCCCTTTTCGTTTTTTGTTTGCTGACTGAATATATCTGGGGATCAGATAGTGCCATGCTGGTGATGGTTATTTATCCTTTAAGTGCTTATATCTGGTTTATTTTTTATTCCAGGCAATTTCAGCGCGACCTCTATCCAAAAAACAAGTGGGTGCCCCATTTTGCAGCCGCCATTTTGATCCTGTGTTTAGTTTTTGTTTGCAGTCTGTTTTATACCGGTTGGCAGGACAATAAAATCACTATTACAGAAAGTGAAATAAGGATTGACGGCATGTATGGAGAAAACATTCCGCTATCTGAAATTGACAGTGTTCAGTTTGTGACAGCACTGCCAAAAATAGTTTTTCGTTCCAATGGTTTTGCAACAGGAGAAATACTAAAAGGGTATTTTAAAGTTTCCGGATACGGCAAGGTCAAATTAATTATTAATGAAAAAAACGCTTCCTATTTATGTATTAAAAGAAAAATCCGCGAAAGGATATATTATGCATCCCCGACAATGGATGAAAAAACAATGGTCGCTGAACTGGAACAAAAACTGAGCGCAAAATAAACAGTTGAATCGGGCTTACAGCTAAGCTGGTCAAAGGTTCAAAACCTTTCGATAATGAATCCTGACGCTACTTATACACTAAAACAAGATTAAAAAAAGCAATAAGTTTCTGCTTAACCGAAGTCAACAAATCTTACCTTCAAGAATATGGATTGCCCATTAAATTGCAGGGCGCACATATCCGGAATGCAGATGCTGAATTAATTGTGCAAATTTTATAATTTGGGGTTCAGAATACAACGGACCCACAATCTGGACGGCAACGGGTATTCCATCTTTATTTAAGCCAAGTGGAACGGTCAAAGCCGGATTACCTGTCAGATTAAAACACATTGGGTAATGAAAATAATCCCAATACAGTAAATTCAGATTTTCAAGTTTAATGGGATGCCGGTCGGGATTATGTTTGATGGCAGGACCCGGGGTAACAGGCATAATCAGAAGGTCATATTTTTTAAAAAATGAATTAAGAGCCTGACTCAGGGTGTCTCTTCTCCGACGAATATCTGTATACGCCTCCTCATTTAAATCACCGATTCTTTCAATTCCTTCTGATAGATCAACCGATGTTTTATTTTCATTCTTTTTAAAATCCTGTTTAATCAGTTGACGGATCAGCCATGGTTGTTTGTGAAACACCATATACACGGTCTGGAGCCAGTGAACCTGCCTCATTTCTGCAAAATTCGCCGGTTCATCCTTCGCTATTTGTACACCTTCATTTTTTAATTTTGAAATGAGCAATTGAATACTTTCTTTTAAAGAATTGGCGGCTTCTATTTTATTACTGCCAAAATGCCATTCATCAAACCAGGCAATTTTATAGTCCTTCAGGTTTTTTGTACTGTCCGGCTGAAGCCAGGGCTGATTTAACTGAAAAGGTTTAATCATCGCTTTCCAGGAAAGCTCAATATCATCAATGGTTGTCGCTATTGGCCCATTTACGGTCATGGTTACATACTTTCGATCTTTGGAAAGATCCGGGAAGGTGCCGTAAATTTCGGTCGAATTTTCTGTAGTCTTTAAACCATACAAACCACAGAAAGCAGCTGGAACACGTACACTCCCACCCATATCTCCCCCTAATGCCAGCGGGCAAAAACCTGATGCTACTGCTGCGGCACCACCTCCTGTACTTCCGCCGCAAGTGCGTGTTGTATCATAAGGATTTTTTCCGGTGGGATAAATATCACCACTCGTCTGAAGGTCAATCAACATTCGTGGAATATTTGTTGTGCCCAAAATTATTGCACCTTCTTTGACCCAGGCATCTACTATAGGGGCATTTTCCGGGGCTATAAAGTTTTGAAATTGTGCCGCATTGATGGTACAGAACTTTCCTTTGACCCACAGTTGTTCTTTGATGCATACCGGAACACCATGTAACATGCCCAATTGGTTACCGGCAGCGACCTGTTCATCGGCTTTTGCAGCAGCTTCAAGGGCTTCCTTTTCAAATAGCCATACAAAGGCATTTGTTTTATAATTATTATTTTTAATGTAGTTTATAAATTCCGTAGTGATTTCAACGGAAGTGGCTTTTTTGTTTTTTATCAGGTCAGCCAGTTCAGTTGCCGTCTTAAAAATATATTTTCCCCCGACCGGAAAAGGTTTTACAGGCTTTGTAAAAAGTTCGGACTGAAGCACAGGAGGTTCACCTGCCGGTTTTGGTATATTTACCCAGATGTAAACTCCTAAAATAAGACCAACAAGCAAAATAACACCCAATATGATTCCCGACCATTTGAGGACTTTTTTTGTTCCAGAATTCATAACTACAATATTTAAACCTGTAAAAACATAAAATTTGATACACCCCCTGTTTAATTGTCAATGACGCCCCTTTAAATTCACTACGAAATTAACAAATATTACTTTATCATTCCCAATTATATTATTCCTATTTTATCTTTTTATTAATATAATAAGGCATAATAAACAAATGCAGTATGATTTTATTAAAATATTAAACCAATACAGAATATAAAACCTTCTATTTATTACAGCGGTTTTTGAAAAGTAATAAAAAACATGGCTTCCCGGTTTCAATTTAATTACCGGGTAAAAGACGGCTATCCGGCTGATTTTTATCGATCTTATGTTTAAGTTTTGCTATTCTGGCACGAACAGAAGGGGCTGCTTCACTTTCAAGTTGGTTCATAATCAGTACAAATGCTGGTTTATATACGGGAAATCTGTGCTGCAAATCAAATAAGCCTTGCAAAGAATTTACCCGCACAATGAGAGAATTTTTTTTATCCAGTGCCCACCCTGATAAAAGATTCCACACTGTATTGAATGCTGATGTATCAACATCGAGTCTGGAAAGGATCAGCGCCAGGTGCCACTTCAATTCTTTGTTCTGTGTAAGAGAAGCTAAGTTCATGACTTCTCTGTTGTGTGGAACCAGATATTCAGGGTGAAGAATCGTTATCTTTTCTATGACATCGGCAGTCCGCATGACAACACCACGATTATGATGAAACAAAAACGTAAAAAGATTATCAAAATCATCCTGACTCTGTATTTGATTCAGAATCAGATGGCTATCGCCCAAAGACCGCAAGTCCAATCCGCTAAGCCATTTTTCTAATTTATTTTTGTCCTGCATTTGCGATCCAATAAAAATCCGAAAGTGATGCTCAGTGCCGGTATGGCAAAATACCCCAAACCAATCGACATAAAATAGTCGCTGAATGTTGTTTTCATGATTGGAATCAGAACGATGGTATCCAGCCCAATATTTATCAGAAACCAGATCATACCGGCTATCAAACCATTCCGGATATAGTCGCCGTCCATGTGCAAATAAAATTTATACAACAAATAACTGCCACTGATAACGCCAACCACCATGATAGCCGACTTAAACGTGGCATAAGGCACCATTAATTCACCCCCCGGTTTATAAAACAAAAATGAAATGGCAAAAGGAATTAACCAGGATAAAAACCCCAAAAACAACAGTCTGTATACTAAACTTTTTGACATCGTTATACTATTTATTTTCAAAATTACAGTCAGAGATTACTTTGAAGCAATGATTTCGATCACATTTAACCCGGATTATGCGTTAGAACTTCGTAGTGAGAAGCTAAAATGCAATAAATCAGCTATTTATATCCGAAAAGCGTAGCACCGCTATGTGAACGAGGCTGTTCGAGCCATACAGATGGCTCGTGGCCGAAGTGAAACGAAGCTATCGCCCCACAGCGTAGCGAGGAGCGATTAGCGAAGTCAAAACACTTTGTGCGAAAGCCAAAGTGCTTTTGCGGAGAAGATAAATAGGCGAAGCTTCTGATTTGCAGCAAGTTAGCTTCGTAATAGATTTTCTAATGCATAATGCGGGTTTAACCCTATAATTGGTCATTAATTCCTACATGCCTTCGCATTTTAAAAAGCAAAATAATTTATCCCGTTCAAATGACTTTTTTAACTGGCAATTTTGCTATTTTAGAGCAGATCCTGAAGCCTCAGGCTTTCTATTCTTCATCTCCTGTCTATTCATGAAAGGGTAGCTAAGATGCCTTGATCATCTTTTCGCCGTATGCAATGATGTGGCCATCCGGATCGGAAAAATAACAGGCTCTGTCGCCCCAGTCTCTGTCTGATATAGGACTTATCAATTTTGCTCCGGATTTAAGTGCATTTTCGTATTCAACTTCAATATGCTCTACATATAAATAGACCTCACATCTGGGAATTCCGATACCCTGATCAGGATGAGGAGTCCGGTCACCCAGTATTCCGGCAATTCCTTTATTCGGCATGAGACCTAACCGGCATTCGTTGGACAAAAAAAATTCGGTCATACCCGGTACATGTACATCCGCCTCCCGCTGTAATAACTTTTCGTAAAAAGTGCGGCTCGTTTCCTGATCTCTAACGTAGAGGATAATTTCTGTCAACCGGATTTGATTCATTATACTTTCATCTCTTTTTTTGATCCTGATTTGGCATGTACTGGCCAGTCAGAAGCTGTTACCTTTGCAAATTTTTTTCTTCATTTAATTTAAGTTCATTCAATTTCAAAACCGCGCATTCAATAATTTTAAAATTCTATTTTATTTAAATAAAAAAATAACACATGGATACGCCAGCCCTATTTCCTGATTTCACTTAATTTGGGCAAATTCATTTCATTAAATTTGCTTTTCTGGCCGGCAAGTTTTTCAATTTCATCCCATTTCCTGGGTGACATTGCGGACAAATTTTCATGGCCATCCGGCAGGATTAAAATATCATCCTCGATTCGAATGCCAATGTTCCACCATTTTTTATCGCATTTGCTGTTTTCCGGAATATAAATACCCGGCTCTACTGTTATAACAGAATTCGTTTTGAGGTTGCCGTACATGCCTTTATCATGCACATCCAATCCTAAATAATGGGAGCATCCATGCGGATAATAGGTATTGACTTCCCGTATATCCTGGATAATGCCCAGCTTCAGTAATCCATCAGCAATCACCTCGGTGGCTTTTTTATTTAACATGGCAAAAGGCAATCCTTCTCTGCATATTTTAATCACTTCTTCCTGAGCGCGGTATACAATTTCATAAATGGCTTTTTGCTCCGGACTGAATTTGCCGGTGGCGGGTAAAGTTCTGGTCACATCGGCAGTATAACCGTGATATTCTGCGCCAACATCCATTAACAGCAGTTCGTTATTCAGTTTTTGTTTCATGTTTGCATCATAATGTAAAATACAGCCATTGGCACCGGCGCCTACAATCGGAGCATAACCTTCGTCTTCAGCGCCATAAAACTTATGCACAAACAAGTGTATGCCGTGTGCCATATTTTCACTCATATCGGGCGTAGCCGCTTTGATCACTTCGTTATGTGCCATACAAGACAGTTGTACGGCCTTTCGGAGTAAGACCAGCTCTTCCGGCGTTTTAACTTCCCTAAGCAAACGTGTGATGTCCCCAAAATAATCCGTTCCCAGCGGCTTGATCTGAATTTGATCTTTTATTTTTTTAAGCTCGTCTGTATTGGTGTTTTTCAAAAGTAGCCGAATGATGGTATCGTTCCTGACCTCCGAATTCACCATGGATAATTTTCTGCAATAAGACTTAAAATAGTTTATATTTTCCGGAGTCAATGATATTTTTATTGATTTAAGCAGGTTTTGCAATTTTATTTTTTCACGATTGAATTCAATGCCCGCTTTTTTCCGGAATTGTTCCATCAAACCAAATACATCAAAACCACTTTCATCGTCCACAACATCCACCGGAAATTCATCGTGGATGATGACGTCAAACTTATTAAAATCTATATTAAAATCTTTAAACTCATGGCCGTTAAACACGTACTCAAAACCGAGTTTTTCTTTTACGCCTTCGACACCAAGCCGCCTCCCTTCCCATGTTTCTCTGACTGCATCTCTGTTGCGCACAAAAAATAATTCATTATAGGTGAGGCCGCTGGCCTGTTGCATTTCCTTAAAGACAAGCAGTACTGCATTGGGCTCCGTGTAACCCGTCAGATAATACAAATCCGGATTGGGGTGATAGTAATAATTTACGTCATTCGAAAAAACACGTTCTGAATAAGAAAAAACCACGGCTACGGAATTATCCGGCATCAAAGCACGAAAGGCTTGTCTTCGACCTGAATGAAATTCCTTACTCAAATAATCGTCCGGCAGGTCTGCCTGCGCAACAATACCCTGAAAATAGAGTAAGAGCGAAGCGACCAATACAATATACGTTTTCAATTTCTTCATTCCTGGTTTAGTATATCAAATAATAAATTAATGTCTGTCATTAAAAATAAAGTTTTATGTAAAAGGCAAGGTGTTTTTATTAATATTAACATGCGCCAATTACACAAAACTTCCAATATAAAATCAAAAATAAAAAATGTATTTTAAACAGAGCATGTATTGTAGAAAATCGATTATTGTACGACTGATATTTACCAATTAACTTTCATTCCCTATACGATGAATCTAAATAACCATTTTGGAGAAATTCCGACAACATGGAGGATTTCCGGCATTAAAAAAAGTAAAGTGGCGCAATGAAGAGCAACGCTAACAGCCCTGTTGTGTGCAAATCCACAATTGATGATTGTTCTGATCCAAAATGTCCTGACTAAAACATCTTAATAATTACATTTTTAACCCAAATAACACATTGGACTTTGCAACGAGATAAAATGATGACAAATTAGTTGTCAAACACAGCATTTTTTACCCGCTGAACCGGCATGTGCTGCAATCTAAGGTTTGCAGCTAAAATTTCAGGATGAGAAAAAAATACCAAAGTCACTTCACGCTTTACTTACTGTCGTATGGCTTACATGTATATCATTAATCCGCTTTCATTCATGACTTAGCAATGGCAACGCTCAGGCGTCGTTGCAAAATACGCGTAGCGGGGACTTTACTCTGAAACATAAAATCTTTTACTATATTCAAAATGAACAAATGTTGATGGTTCATTTTTATGTAAAAGTTTTGTATAAAATAAGTAGTGACCACTATCCATAAAAATCAACTGTTCTTTAATTGTATCTCGTGATAAATTTACAAAATATTTCTCATATGGTACTTTTTTATCATCTGGCCCATTTGTTTTTTGCATGTCAAAATATAGTAATATTTCTTTTCTGTCGTATGGAAACAATTTGTCGCTTTTAAAAACTGTTGTAAAATTTAACGTATCACCTTTACGATAATTTTCCTTATCAAACGAAAATGTCAGAAATATTTGATCCAGATATTTTAAGGAATCTTTTAAGTCAAATATTTTTAAATAATACATGCTATCTTGAAAGTAATATTTTTCGTTTATCTTTCTACCATTTGCCCGATATTTATATGCCCATCCTTGCATTTTTCCTTCATGGAACGGAAGAAGTTGTATAAGATTTCGAGCTTTAGAATATTCTCTTAGCTTTCCTTGTCTTTTATGATTTTTAAAGTTCACTGTAGTGAATAATTCTCCTGTTTCATAAAATTCTTTTAACTCTCCATTTATTCCAGTTTTAGGATGCCTGCAATATGTATATCTAATGGCCCCACTTTTATAAAATTCATTACCACAAAGCATGTCGCCTGAATTCCTATTATGAAAAAGGGATTTTAGTTCTCCACCAGGATAATATTTGACTTCTTCAATGCTCTTATTATTCTTAAATATAAGAAGAACCGATGTCAATAGAAGTGATAAGATCAATACGAACTTGATATATTTATTCATCTTTCTTATTTTTTAAAGGTCTTCCCTCCCACCGCTTGGAGTAGGCTTAGCCTACTCCAAAGGGTTGCCAAATTTCTAATTTTAATACAAAGAACCCATGTTTTGTCGGGATTTTGGCCAAATCACTAAAAAACCTTAACAAAACGGAACTCCAATTAAAAAGAAATACAATCCCAATCTAAAGCCGAACTGATTTATTTACGCTGTAGCGTATCGCATTGCTTATTTTTTTTTACAAAGGTACGCTGTCAACCAGCTGGACTGCACTATGCGGCTAGACGGACGCTTACGTTTTACCTTGTTAAACAGGTAATAACCAATTTCCATAGTCACAACTTTTTGTAATCATACAAAAATAAGCGCTTTTGTCTGACTATGGTATAAACTTCTTCTTTTTTAAATGAGGGATGTAGGATGAGTAAAAAACACCAAAGCCGCACCACGTATTTCTTTCCGGGGTGTGGCTTTATTGTAAGATTATAAGCACAAGTTGCAAACTTGCGCTAGCATGGGATTCGTGACTTTAAGGCTAAGGTGGCTTATGCATAAGAATGAAAAAAGCCCCTGCATGTGCAGAGGCTTTTTTATTCCTACTTTTCTTTAACTCATTTTGGAAAGCTATCTACTTACCATAATTGTACTAAGTCAAACAGCAAGCCTATCCCCAATATAAGTGACAGAAATGCCGTTCCATACCCCCTTGCTTTATAATATTCAGGTTCTAATCCATCATATTGTTTTGTATCCTTATAAGTATACAATCCTAAAGCTAAAACTATCATGCCAAATATTATATTCATTTCCTCGATTATTTAGTCCTAATTTCTCTGCTTAACTCAGGCATCGTTTACACTGTGTTCCAGCCATAGTTTTGGATTGAATTTACACCTTCAACACCGCATGTACCACGAATATCCCTTTCTGATAAGGTAACCGATTTCTGAACTAAGTTTGTATTTATAAGGCTAGTCTTAAAAACAACTTAACCAGTTAATGACATTATATATAGATTTTTTGCCGTAGGCAACTCTTCTGCTAATTGTATCAATTCATACCTTTGTTTTTTGTAGGTAATCTGATCAAATTGGTACAGAAAAAAATATGGAACTTTGTTTTCTTTATCTCCATATTTTTTAATTAAACTTAAACATTCCATTTCTGAAAACGCTTTTCCATAACTAATATGCAAAAAATATTTTTTCCAAAAATGCAATTCAAGATTATTTGGAAATTTTTCTATCCCTAAATCCAGGATTTTCAAAAAACTATTACCTCCCTTATTACTCCAATATTCAGAAATATTATTTGGAATCACAAATTCAAAAAGCTCAAATGCAAAACACCAATATAAAAAAGCCAAATTGATGAAACTGTCAGGTATAACATTTAAATTATGTTCTATTATTTCATCCTCATAGCATGCCACTGCTTCAATATATTTTTTATTTATCTCTTTTAAAATTGCTTGTTTCATAAAGCATTATTTTGATATAATTTTTATCCATTACAGTTTCCGGTTTTTTATTAAAACTATCATTAAACTGCCAAATGCTACACAAAATAACCAATATGGCTAAAATTATATGCATTTCTTTATGGTGTCAAATTCATGGCACAGCCGCGTTATTACTGCGACATAAGTGCAAAAACGCCTGGCAAAGATCACCATCGAAGATAAAACACTGATGGAGCAAGTAAAACTCATCGCTCAACTAGAGCCTGAAGAAAAATCTTTGGTTTTTAAAATGATTTATACTTTTCTTACTAAAAAGAAGTATAAAGATTTTTAGTCATAAAATATCGCTGCACTCGCGGAAATATTCTAATTGTGCATTAAAGTTTAATGAAAGCAACTTTAATGACTCTGTTATTTTTTTATATTGATTTCCTAGTTCCATTTTAATAATTATTTGCCTGCTTCAAACCATTCAATTCCACCTTTTCCAGATGAAACTTACCAATATAGGTTTCCTCCAAAATGCCTTGATGTACCTGGATGATATAGAATATATAAATCTGTTACATCTGTTCCTTTACTATTTAATTGATGCATAGTTCAACCTTTATCAACACTTCGAGTTTTTGTCAATATACCTACCTTCCATCCAGGTGTATTCTTTAATACACTTTGAACCTCAGATAATGATTTAACTTGAAGCAATGAGTGATCTGTTAAAACATCTTCTACCCCCATCAATGCAGTTTTTACCCCCTTAATGGCACTTATTTTTTATTCACTTTCATCTCCATCATCAAAAAAATCAGGATGTAGTGGAATGGATTTAACTATCTTTTCTACAAAATGATTCTTGTGAGAAAAAAGTTGTTGGCTTTCTTCACTTTCAATATTAGGATATATACTTAATACTAATGCTTCTTTTAATGGAAGATAATTTCCACAAAAACAACACATCACTTCTGAAATATTATTCAACTGACCATCCATGATTTTTGCCCATTTTATTTATTGCTTTTTTTGACCAATTATTCATTGATGTAATAAGTTTGCCAGAATTTTGATTTTGAATAAACCCACTAAATCTTCCTGGTGAAACTTCATGTATGAAAACTTTTGCCCCATCACCTTGAATAATTGGATTTTGAACTAATGATCTGATCGCTCCAACTTCTTCCATAGAAAGCACCCCACCTCTTGTTGCCGCTGCTCCTGCAATACGTTCAGCTCCATGCTTGGTTAATTGTATTCCCTTAGAGGCAACAGGGCTAATAAACCTGAACAATGCACGATATCTATGGACAAAAGCCCCTTGAGAGCCTGGCAACACATAAGCTAATTCTTCACCTGCTTTAAATGGTCCTGTAAAAAAGGCCAATTTTTCAAGTGTAATCCTTGCCGCTTCTTCTTTATCTTGCCTTCTTACTGATGCATCAAAATCGTTTCTGTAAACACTATTATAATAATTTAAATAATTATTATAGTCCCAGCCACGAAGGTTATATTCCTTTTGATAATCATTCCAAGCACCAATATATCCATATCTTTCTGTCGATTGATCATGATTACTGCCAATTCTTTGTGCTGATATAGTAACTTCAGGTCCTCTTGCAGTATAAATAGGCGGATCCCCACCAACATTTTCAGTACTCATACCAGTAGGATCGACGTAAGTGATCGGATTATTCATGGTATAAGCAAACGGACTCCAACCCGGATACTCTTCCACCAACGGATCCACCCCATACCAAATACTAATACTAGGATTAAAGTACCGTGCGCCGTGATAATTAAGTCCCGTATTTTCGTCGGTCTCCTTGCCACTGTATTTATATCTGGAGTCGTATCCGCCAGCTTTCTGGTCAGTCACCATCTCTCCAAATGGTAAATATAATAAAAATTGATAAGCTTGCCCATTAGCGTCCGTCAAAAATTTAAGCAAAATCTCGCCCATTACAAAAATATATCTTAAATTTACTCAAGGTTCCGATAATCTTGTCAATCCAATAAATCACAAAAATCACAGTTCAGACAAAAGACCCGGCAAATAAACTGAACTCGTCACAGAGATTAAAACCCCATTTTTAACCTCCAAAATCTTCCTTTTATCTTCATTCATAATCCTAACTAAATCAACCCCTTAGATGGGGTTGTCCCGACGTTGTCCCGACGTTGTGCCGACCCATCCTTATGGATAAGCCCTGGATAATCCAGGGATACCCTATGGATACCTTATGAATGATTACCCGCAGATTACCCTGTTTCCCAATTTGAATGCACCAATCCGATATAGCTAATTTCTCTGTAATAATCAATGTATGGTAACATAGTTAAATGATCCCGGTAGCCGGCATTTTTTAGCCCGGATGTATGGCTGTTTTGAATTGCTTTTATATGAAAAACTTATATAAGGAAGCACTTTAAGGATACCTTGCCGGGTCAAAGAGAATAAAAAATTCTACAAGCTTAATTTCAGTTTAATTCGATTTGATTGTTGTTCAATCCGGGCTCGGGAAATATGCTGAACTCAGGTACACTTATTCAGCATTGAATCCCGTTCCTTTCAGTAATTTTTTACTTCATACCCGTCCGTTTGTTACCCATATTAAAGGTGTTCGTTTATGTATAATACCAAAAAAGAACGTGGATAACTATTAAGCGGCAGCGCCACTTTGGGCACCGCATTTTAATGCCCCAAAAAAGGAGTTAGTTTTTTACCCGGCTTCTTTCGCATCAACCATCAACCATGTAAAGGTATCAGCCGTACCTATTTCGCCAGATATCGTTTAAAATAATCCATAACCATGCCCATTAAGCCCTGAGGCCAACCCATTATACTTTTTTAGGAGGCAGGTCAAAAGCGACTGCCTGGTGGTCAAAGTGGTCTTTGTGTGCCCCGTCACAAAATGGTTTGTTATTGGAAAGTCCGAAACGGCAAATACCGATAGTTGTTCTGCCCTGAAGACCATATTCATTTCCTGAAGAATCGGAGATGGTAAAATCTCCTTCAATCTTCAATGAACCGTTTGAATTGACTGTAATTTTGGTTGCCATGTATAAAGGGTGGTTTGATTAGATCTTTAATTCTAAATTATAACCCGAATGCAGGCAAATAGTTTCGAATCCATTTTGTAAATTCTGATGAAAGGACCATACCTAAATATCTGCTTCTTTTTTGAACTTTTTATGGGTCAAAATATCAGTTTAGTCTGGCGAATAAATAAAAATCAGGTTCGCTTCATTATACAATTTGATTAATGTGCGGCAGAACAGTCTCCGGGTCCGGCAAATAGTATATCTTTGTACAGCCGTAATCGTCAAAATTTGCGGTAAACTTCATTAAATATTGTTAAATAATGTCCAAAAATAAATCAAGATATTCGTACATACTGTTTGTTGTTCTTTTGTCAGTTTTTATAGCATGTGAAAAAGAAAACAAGGATAATCAACCCATCGGCCCGGTTCCAAACGACCCGCAACAGTACGATGAACCGTTTGGTTTTATTCCTGCCGTATCGGACATCGTGATGTACGAGATCAATGAACGCGCATTCAGTGTCAACGGTAATTTATCCGGCATACTGCCCAGACTGGACTCCATACAGGCGTTGGGCATCAATGTGATCTGGCTGATGCCCATTCACCCGATAGGCAGTATCAAAACTGTAAATTCTCCCTATTGTATAAAAAATTTCAGAGAAGTAAATCCCGAATTCGGCAATCTTGAAAACCTGCGTACGCTGGTGAAAGAGGCACATAAACGGAAAATGGCTGTCATCTTGGATTGGGCGGCCAACCATACTTCCTGGGATAATCCATGGATCCAAAACAAAGCATGGTATACGCAAGATGCTTCAGGGAATATTATTTCACCGGCAGGCACCAACTGGCAGGATGTAGCAGATTTAAATTTTGACAATGCCGATATGCGCAAGGAAATGATAAGTGCTATGAAATATTGGGTATTGCAAGCCAATGTGGATGGATTCCGGTGCGATGCGGCAGATTTTGTGCCATTTTCGTTTTGGAAACAGGCTATAGATTCGCTGAGAATCATCCCAAACAGAAATATCATCCTGCTGGCAGAAGGCGCACGTAAAGACCATTTTGATGCCGGTTTTCAAATGAATTTTGGGTGGGATTATTTTAATAAAAACAAGGCGGTATTTAAAAACAATCAATCTGCGCAGGGTTACACACAAACCCATTTGACCGAATATGCCAATATTCCATCGGGAAAGCACAAACTGCGGTTTACTTCCAATCACGATGAATGCGCCTGGGATGATACACCATTGGGATTATTTGGAGGTAAAGATGCTTCCATGGCGGCATTTGTATTAACGGCATACGTAGGAGGCGTACCGCTGATATACAACGGACAAGAAGTAGGATGTCCTGTAAAATTACCTTTTTTCAGTAAATCACCCATTAACTGGTCTACCAATGCCGATATGTTGCAACAATATAAAAAAATTATAGCGTTGCGGTCATCCAATCCCGCGTTGACAGCGGGTACACTGGAGAGTTACGCTACTGCTGACATTTGTGCTATCCGGCGAAAATCCGGTAATAATGAAGTGCTGGTTCTTGTTAATGTCCGAAACAGCGCTCGGGTTTTCAGTTTACCAACAGGTCTTCAAAATACCAGCTGGAAAGATGGGATCACCGATGCGCCGGTCGCAGTAGGCACTACACTCGATCTGAAAGCATTTGAATACAGGATATTAATAAAATAAAATGTACCACAAGCCGGACAAAGTTTCCGGACTGATTTACCAAAAGGATATTGGTTCAGTTTTGTTTTGAACCACACCCCTACCATTTTTACAAGGTCGTTGGTTTTCATCTTGGGTGCTGTGTCTTTCCCTTCGCTGCCCTTTCAGGATTTCAATTAATCATATCCTTTAAATCCAATATATACAACAAAAATTTAAAACAATAAAAACTCTGACTTCTTCTGAATTATCGATCATGCCATCTGTATCGAATCTATACTGTTTCCATTCAGAAATGATACCAAGCAATATATTAACCTATCGTTTCAAAGCGTTAATGTACCCGGCCTGCACCTTTGGACCAGGAATAATCTTTCCACTTTTTTTAAATGTCCTATAAAATTTATTTTCCTGTTGACGCGAAAACAACATTATCATTTTTTGTTGAGTTAAATAACCTTAATATTTCCATTTTATATTTCATTTATAATATCTTGGCATAGGAAAAACCAAACCCGTTTTAAATTTTTCGATTACCCGGAATTTGGCTATCCCATAAAAAGTGTATTTTTTAATTAAATATCATGCCCATATCTCAGTCCGACCAGTTATTTCAATTGGTCAAATCGCTTACCAAGTCAGAAAAAAGAAATTTCACTTTCTATGCTACCCGAATTCAGGAAGCTGATTCCCTGAAATACCTGCAACTTTTTGAGCTTTTAGACAAAGAAAAGGAACTGAATGACACCCAAATACTTGCCAGGCTGAAAGGAATTGATAAAGGCCAGTATTCCAACCTAAAAAGGCATTTGTACAAACAGATCATGACCAGTTTGAGGATGATCCACATTTTAAAAAAAACGGATATACAGATCAGAGAATATCTGGATTATGTTGACATCCTTTATGGAAAGGGTTTGTATCTTCAATCCCTTAAAATACTGGATAAGGCCAAAGTATTAGCCGATAAATCCAATAATGACATTTTGTATTTATCCATACTCGAATTGGAAAAAAACATCGAATCGCGTCATATCACCCGCAGTGGTCCCGACATTGTACACGAACTGATTTCGCAAAGTGAAGAAAAGATCAGAATCATAGACAGTGCAGCTAAATTATCCAATATCCGAATTAACCTGCACAGCCATTATATAAAAAACGGGCATGTTAAAAATCCGGAAGAATTGGATTCCTTTATTAAAAAATATCAGTTTATCCATGACTTGGCGAATCCAAACCATTGCACCTATTACGAACGGATTTATCTGTACCAGTCTCTTGTCTGGTATTATTATATTATCCTGGATTTTGAAAATTGTCTGAAGTATGCTGCAAGCTGGGTAGATCTTTTCAGGCAATCTCCGGCGCTCATAGAGGCCGACCCTGACTTATACATGCGGGGCTACCACTATCTCCTGACGTGTGCCTATAATTTGAAATATAAGGAAAAGTTTGACAGCTATCTGGATGAACTCGAAAAGTTCAGAGACCAAAATTACAGTCAATTTAATAACAATACACAAATTATATCTTTCCTTTATGTACATTATAGCCGTTTGAATAAATATTTTCTGCATGAACAATACATCGAAGGGCTTACGGTTATACCCGCTACCCTGAAACGGATTCAAAGGTATAAGTCCAAACTGGATGCACACCGGATTCTGGTTTTTTATTTCAAAATTGCCTGGATGCACCTGATGGCCGGCGATTCGAATTCCGCCATCAACTATTTAAACCAGATATTTCAAATGGAAGTTGGTACATTGCGGGAAGACATTCAGGGTTATAGTCAGCTGATGTTTCTCATGGCACATTATGATGCCGGCAATGATGACATCATGGATTATCTGATTCGGGGAGCCAGACTTTTTTTCAGTAGAATGCAGGAAAAAAACAAACTGCAGTCGGCCACGATTCAGTTTTTTCAGAAAATTGTAAAACGTCCGTATGCGGAACGCAAAATAATTATCCAGGAATTTTATAAAGAACTCACCCTGATGGAAAAAGATGTATTTGAACAAAGAAGTATGTTGTATCTGGATATGAAAGGCTGGTTACAAAAAAAAATATAGGCTGTCTGGGAAATAAGAATCAGCACACTTTAGAAAGAATTGTTGCTGCCTGTGCATCCTACAGTGCATTGCCGGAAAAAATAATCAGACTGGCGTCCATGCCTGCAGTTATCGGATTAATGGGATTAAATTTGTTTAAATAACTGGATTCTCTATTTAAAAAAACAGCAGATCTGAACAATATTTACACAATGCTTGTTGTTGAATTTCATAATGTATTTATAAAAATAAAATAAAATGTATCCAATAGAATTAACCACACCCATAGAAAAAGACCTGACTGACTTTGGTTTTCAGTCCTTATCGAGTCCTGAAGAAGTATCGGATGTACTGGATCAAAAAGAAGGTACTGTTTTGTTGGTCGTAAACTCCGTATGTGGCTGTGCTGCAGCCAATGCCCGACCGGGAGCCAAAATGGCTGTAGCCCATGGTAAAAAGCCAACTCAAATGGTCACTGTTTTTGCCGGAGTTGATAAGGAAGCGGTAGAAAAAGCCAGAGAATATCTGCTACCCTACCCGCCGTCGTCCCCTTCAATCGCTTTGTTTAAAGATGGTAAGCTGGTCCACATGCTGGAAAGAAGACACATAGAAGGAAATTCAGCCCAAACCATTGCCCATAATTTAGTACAGGCCTTTGACACGTATTGCTGATCATTCAAACGATGAAATAAAAAGAAAAGGCGCTCCGTTTACCGGGCGCCTTTTCTTTTTTATCAAGTTAGACTTAATTCGTTTAGAAACTTTACCAAAACGAAATACGAGTTTTAATTTGGGTTAATAATTGTTTTCAATTTTCATAAATGTTTTAGCCCACTTATTTTTTCCATTAATTACATGGATGGAGTATTTACCCGGAGGCAAATCAGATGTGTTGATGGTACTGGCATCCGATTGAACTCGCCCCTGCAATACGATAGATCCTAACGCATTTACAATATAATAATCGGCATCTGTTTTGTCACCCGGAACTTTAACATGCACTTCATATAAGGAAGGGTTCGGATAAATCAGCAATTCATTCTGCAGTGCCTGTTCCTGATTTCTGATGCCGTTGGCTTGCCGGTAACCGAAATCAAAATTTCCAAAAGGAATGCCATCCTGGATGGTGATCAATCTGGTAGTACCAATGCCGTATTGATTGGTAATTTCGCTGTCCTTATCCTGATTTAGTCCTGTAAACATGATAAAATCCAGGTCGGCAAATTCGGGTACCCTGCAATAATATTGACCTGCATCCAAATTTTTCAGGTTGTATGCACCATCGGCATTTGTTTTTGTCGATTTTACAAAGATATTAAATTTGTTAAAAACAAAAATCACCACATCTTTCATCAATATATCACCATTATCTCTGATTCCATTTTTGTTTTCATCTTTCCAAACCACGCCGTTTATACTGCTGCTGACTTTATAATAACATCCGGCATCGATATATTCCATTTCGTAATTCTGGTCCAGCATAACCATATCCGAAAAACCAAGATCGTCCACATCCGAATCCAGGTCCTGATCCGGTCCTGCATGTTTATCTGTAAATACATGGTCCTCTGGCGCTTCCACGTATACAAAGTGTTCTCCCGGGTCCAGGGTAGACAGACAATACATACCTGCGTGGTTGGTCACAGACTGTTTAATAATTTCCTGATTACTATTTTTAAGATACACCCTGATATCTTTCATTAATAGCTCACCGCTATTTCTCAAACCATCTTTGTTGATATCATTCCACACATTTCCCATTATAATATTGGCATTTGTCGTTTGAATGCCTGCATCAATATCCAGAAGCACCGTTCCATGTGCGAGGGATATCAGTGGTGTGGTTCCTGTAGCATCAACATCACTATCCAACTTTGTGTCACCCGCGGCATTCTGCAACGAAAATTCAAAACCATCCGGTAGAGAAAACTGAAGATAATAAAGTCTTTGACGTAAACCACCAAAGGAATAAATACCTTGCTCATTTGTTATGGTAGTGCCAAGTAACAGGCCACTTTGAGCAAAAAGCCTTACCGTTACACCCTGCACCCCTGTTTCGCCCGCGTCCTGAATTCCATTTTTATTGGCATCATTCCACACCCGATCGCCTAAAGTAGCCGGAATATAGGCAGCAGCGTCAATATTGTTAACGGTTTCATTCACGCCCACACTAAACACACCTGTTGTAAGCGGCCCGTTAGCTCCGTTCACATTGCTATCGTTGTTGACATCGCCTACAAACGGCTGGGAAATAATATAAGTCGCAGGTATTTCAAATTTTATATAATAATTATCCGGGCGCACATGATTAAACTGATAAAAACCTACAAAATCATCAGGACCAACGCCCGTTGTGGTACTATCCAGTAAAATGCCATTTTCATGAAATAACTTTACTTTTATTCCTGAAATACCCGGTTCTCCCAACTGGAAAAATCCATTACCATTCAAATCCAGCCAAACACGGTCACCAATTGTTCCTGCTTTAACAAAACCGCCATCTATATCTGTATAAACCTGCTGTATTGTAAAATCCAAAAGATCCGTTTTGCCGTCTTCAGTGATTATTTTACTGTTTTTCTGATTACCAGTGCTGTTATTTTTAGCAACCAAATAACCATCCCTCACGCTAAATTCAATGACATACCTTCCGGTTGCCACGCCTGAAAACACATATTTGCCTAAAGCATCTGTTGTTGTGTTTTGTTCTGTTATGCCCAGTTCGTTGATGAGGCTAACTGAAATACCCGGCATACCCGGTTCATCTGAATCCTGAAGTCCGTCATTATTGAGATCGTCCCAGACAAAATCGCCGATTGTAATCACCGGTGCATAACCCATGTCTATATCGGTGATGGCGCCACCGGGCAATAAGTTAATCAGCCGCGTTGTTCCCTGTCCGAACGAATTGGTAATATCACTATCAAAATCAAAGGACTGTCCGGCATAAAAAACAAATTTTTTATTGGATAAGACCGGTACCGAAAGATAATAGTCGCCAAATGAAATGTTGTCAAAAGAATATGCCCCTTCGCCATTGGTAGTCCGGCTTGCTATGAGGTTTCCAGCCAGATTAAATAAAGAAACTTCAATGCCCGGGAGCAATATTTCATCGCTGCTACGTCTTTTGCTGTTGTCTTTGTCCTGCCAAACGACACCGGAAATACTGCCGGTAACCGGGGCTAATAAAATGAATCCGGCATCAATATCGGTGCGGTGCTGATTTGGCAACAACGTTATTTTTTGGGTCAATCCCAAAAGGCTGTTTTCTACGTCTGAATCCAGCAAGGGATCTCCCTGGTGCGCGTTACTGTAAATAAAGTTGGCAGGTAAAATGAATTGAACAAAATAATTGCCATAAGGCAATGAGTCAAATGTATAATATCCGGACTGACCATTCTCCATCCTGAAGATTGAATAGGTCGAATCCAGAATCGCCATGTTTTCATTAAGCAATCTTACTTTAATGCCGTTAAGGCCCACTTCGTCTGTCTCTTGTATACCGTCCCCGTCTTTATCGACCCACAGATAATCTCCAATCGATGAAAAACCGGTATATCCGGCATTAACACCAGTTAGGTTCTGACCCGCTACCAGTGTCAGGATATCTGTGCTTCCCTGCATTACATCAACCACATCAGAATCCAGATTGGTGTTGTTTCCCGATCCGGCTGTTGTGAAAAGGGTATCTTTCAGGAGTTCAAATTTTACCTGATAAGTGCCCGCCTGAAGTTGTTCGAACCGGTAGTTGCCAATCAAATCTGTTGTATCTGTCAGAATTGTATCTCCGGAGGCATTGATCAGAAATACTAAAAGTCCTTCAAGCCCGGATTCCTGCATGTTAAATTCCCCGTCTCCATTTTGATCAAACCAGGTACTGCCGGAAATACTGCCCACCTCAGCTTTCAAGCCAAGATCGATATCCAGTCTAAGGGTATTGGAAATAATGGTCAGTTCCGGGGTGGAGGCGTTTCCGGAAATCAGTAAAAAGTCTGAATCACGCTGTTCATTTCCAGCATTTACATTAGTAGTCAGGATAAATCCGGTAGGCAATTGTGCCTCAATATGGTATTTTCCTGGTTTTATATTAGAAAAGAAATAAAATCCAAAATTGCCGGATGTAGCAGTACCTGTAACCGTACCGTTCATGTCTATTAACCGAAGCTCAACACCGGTTATTCCTGGCTCACCGGCATCCTGCAAGCCATTGGCATTTAAATCATTCCACACATAATCCCCAATCGATGAATATTTGAACAGGCCGGCATCGATATCTTTATTTACAGTATTGGAACTGAGGCTCACCGGAGTAGTTTTACCTGTTAACGGATCTGCGTCTGAATCAACGTCTGCAGTGGCGTTGTAATTTATGGTAAATTCATATTCTGAGGAATTGATAAAGGTGACCGTGTATTCGCCAGCCGGCAAATCACTAAAACCATAAAGACCGTCAAAAGCAGTTGTCGTTTGTTTGCTGATTACCTCCCCATTCACTGAAACTCCCTGTATTTCAACCTGAATTCCGCCTATACCCGGTTCTCCAAAATCCTGAACACCATTGCCATTTATATCTTCCCAAACAAAATCACCGATAACTGCTTTTGAGGTTGAAATAAAGCCGGCATCTATATCCATGTTAACCATTCCACTGGTCAAAGAAATATCAGTCACCCTTCCGGTTATATCTATGTCGCTATCCTCTGCTTCTACTGCCTGGTCCATTAAGGTGGGCTGATATGTCAGGGGAATATCAAATACAAGTGTATAATCACCCGGTTTGATCTGGCTGAATGCATAATACCCGGCTGCATCCGAATAGGTTTCATTGGTCATGCCTGTAGACTGAGCAATTAAAGTGACTTTAACTCCCTCCAGCCCGGGCTCACCTGATTCCTGGATTCCATTCTCATTTTTGTCATACCAGATGAAATCTCCCAAAAATGCCCTTCTAAACAATGGCGCATCGATATTCAAGGCGGACTGACCACTCGAAAGGTTGACGACATTGATCATGGCTGCTGAAAATTCATATCCGGCCGGAACTTCAAAACTTATGGTGTACGCGCCGGGCTTTAGTTTGTCAAAAAGATAGGCGCCATTCTGATCTGTCACCATTTCCTTTTGAATAATAGCATTAAACAAGTCAATACCATCCAGAACCACTTTTACCCCGGGCACACCCGGCTCACCTGCTTCTCTTACTCCATTACAATTTAAATCTTCCCAAACCAGATCACCAATACTTCCCAGACGAACCAGACCAATATCAATACTCAAATCGGATACACTGGTCACCACATTGATATCAATTAAATTTAAGTTTTCTGATAAGTCACTATCCTTTTCCGGGTCATTTCCGGCAAAAACTTTTGTAGGTGTATATTCAGATGGTATCAAAATACTGATTGTATAGACACCCGGCGTAATTCCGGTAAACAAGTACCCTCCGTTATCATCAGAAGTGGTCTGTTGCGTGATGGAAAGGCCCCCAAAAGTGGTTCCGCTCAACGTAAGATCAATACCTGAAATACCCGGCTCACCCTCATCCTGAATTCCATTGCTATTCAGATCTTCCCACACAAAATCACCGAGGTTTATACCTTTTAACAAACCAAAATCAATATGATCAATATGTTCACCACTAACAAGCACCAATCCGGTAATGACCCCATCGGTTCCATCGGAATCCAAATCGTCGTCAGTCCCCTGATCGGAAGAAGAAATGGAATATCCGGATGGTATCGTTACGGTTAAGGTATATATACCCGGCAAAAGATTGCCAAATGAATAATATCCATTGGCATCAGTTACGGTATTTTCATCGACCAACCCTGCATTTCCGGTTGTGCCTTGCAATCTGATTTCAACGTTTGACATTCCTTTTTCACCAACATCCTGTTTTCCGTTTCCATTCATATCTACCCATATAAAATCGCCTATGCTGCTTCGGCTCAGTAATCCGGCGTCGAGATGATCTATTATTTGACCACTGGTCACTAAAATACCGGCAATGGCATTATTGATCACATCAGAATCAGTTAAATCGTTGTTGCCCAGATCTGATGTAGTAAATTCAAATCCCGGTGCCGGTGTAAAATCCAAAAAATATATTCCCGGCTCCAGCTGGTCAAAAAGATACCTCCCGTCTTCTGTGGTAGTGTAACTTTTCAACACATTATTTCCGACGCCTGTAACTCCGGATAATGTTATTTGTACACCGGCTATTCCCGGCTCCGTGTTATCCTGAATTCCGTTTCCATTTATATCATGCCATACAAAATCTCCCAGCAAGCCGGAACGGAAAAGACCTGCATCGATGTCGAGCCGGTTTTGCCCGCTTGCCATATTAATCTGGTTGGAGCTGCTTACGTAAAAATCAGAGTCCAAGAGTGTATCTGTTCCCTGGCCGCCGGCGGAAAAGGTGTACCCTGCAGGCAGATCCAGCGATATGGTGTAGCTTCCGGGTATCAACGATTCAAATATATAATTTCCGGAATTATCGGTGGTCGAAGTCAGATTTACGGCCATTCCGGCACCAGTGGTACCTGAAAGGTGTAGTGAGACATTGCCTATACCATTTTCGCCAGCGTCCTGTTGACCATTTCCGTTTACATCTTCCCAGACAAAGTCTCCAATAGCTGCATATTTATACAATCCAAAGTCGATGTTAGTCTGTTCAGCACCGCTGGTAAGTAGTATATTCACAACTTGCCCGTTCATACCATCCGAATCATTGGCTTCATCGCTTCCCATGTTGGAGGCGGTAAATTTAAATGGGAATGGGGATTGAACGGTTATGGTATAAACACCCGGAGAAAGGTTTGAAAAACTATATTCACCGTCTGAATCGGTCACTGTATTTGCAGTGATCGCCACCCCACTGCCCGTAATACCGGTGAGTTCAATTGGAACGTCACTCAGACCATGTTCGCCGGCATCCTGAAGCCCGTTTCCATTGGCATCTTCCCATACATAATCCCCCAAAACGGCAAATTTGTACAGTCCGGCATCATAAGTATCGTTTCTTTCACCGCTCATCAGCATAATCTGGTCAATTAGTCCATTTATTACATCGCTGTCTTTTGTATCATCCGCACCTGCATTTGAGGTGGTAAAATAATAGCCATCCGATATTTCAAAAAATAACTGATACATGCCTGGTTTCAGGTCATCAAAAATATAATAGCCATTGACGTCGGTAAACGTAGTTGCTACCGTGATGTTTTCATCTCTCCGCTGTTCAACCAACGTAATTTTTACTCCGGAAATACCTTTTTCGCCGGGGTCCTGGATTCCGTTTCCATTTTCGTCGGACCAAACAAAATCACTGATGCTTCCCAGGCGGTAAAGCCCGGCATCTATATTAAGATTTACGGAGCCACTTTGTACTTCTACCTGGGTTAACTGGCCATCAATAAAATCACTATCGGTGGTATCATCGCCTTCATTAGACAAAGTAAACACATATTCAGCGGGAGCTACTATTTGTATATCATACAATCCGGGTGGAACATCAACAAATCTGTAATTACCCCCGGCATCGGTAGTTGTCGTCAGCTGAATATTCTGCCCATTGCCGGCTATTCCGGTGCAGGTTACCATTATACCTGACAGTGGCAGTTCTCCGGCATTGTAAATCCCGTTTCCGTTTTTATCTTCCCAAACCAGATCTCCAATAACAGATGTTTGATAAAACCCGGCATCCACATTGTCCTTATACCCCGAAGTGATCAGCGTATACACCGGAGTTTTTCCCAGGTTATCTATTTTGCTGTTCAAATTTTGGTTTGAACCATTGGCCGTTGTGGGTTTATAATCCTGTGGAATATCAAATTTTAGGAAATATTTATTTGCGGGAAAATTTTCAAATTTATAATGCCCTAAGTTATCTGTAATTACAGAGTCCACGGTAAAACCACTTTGTGTGCAAAGTTTAACTTTTACATTTTTTATACCGGGTTCGCCGGAATCCTGCAGGCCGTTAAAATTTTTATCCAGCCATACAAAATCTCCCAGGGAAACCAAAGGCGTATACCCAAAATCAATATTTTCGACACATTGTCCTGTTTCCGTGGTAATGATATCGGTGGTAGCCGGACCGTTTGCATTGGTAATATCGCTATTTCTATCGGGATCGGCAGAATTAAAAAGGATTGTCTTTTTATCAGTAAATTCCTGTGTCTTTATATAATATTTGCCTGTCGGTAAATTTTTAAAGTGATATTTACCAAAGTTATCGGTGAGCAGCGTATCCACTGGCTGATTGGCATCCGTATATAAAATCAACGATACATTGCTCAATATACCTTCATTGTTCTCACGCAGTTTATTGTCGTTTAAATCTATCCAGGCAATCCCCTTAATTTCGGAGGAATTACAATTTTGATATACAAAATTTCTGCAGCAGGTTTCAACATATTCATCGTTATAATCAAATACATCGGCGCATATCTGATACAAACCAAAAGGAGCAGTACCTGTTTTTAAATCGATGGTTTGTTGTTTTACTGAGGCGGAAACCATTTGAAATGCCTCTGGGTAGTGCCAAAGGTAACTCCCATATTGTTCATACTTGTCGATATAAAAGGTGAGGCATTTATCATCACAAAATGAATAGGCCGGTGTATAGTGCACGATAACCGAGATCTGATCAATGGATATATTAATCGGATTTTGTTCAATATTGCGGATTTGAATCTGATAACCAAAGTTTGGGTTGTTTAATTCTTCTGCCGTCCATGCCGCTCCCCAGGTATCTGTAGACGAACCATACATCCATTGATGATCATTACCGTTTACACCCTTGTTCCATGCTTTTTGAAGTTTTGCTGTATTTTTTTTATTCAACCCTTTGGGCTCGCCATCTTTATTTAAAAGGACAACCTCAACTTCGTCAATATTTTGATAATGGTCTGATTGCCCTTCAATCATTAGAGTAATGCCCTGGATTTCAGCACCCACAGGAATTTGAAATTTTAGGTTATTTCCCATAATTTGCCTTGACCTCATGATTTCAGACAGTACAATTCCTGCTTTTTTATCATCCGCCAATTTCAAATAGCCCAGGTCACTCCATTTAACAAAATAAGGTGAATATATTTCATTCACCAAAGATGCCGATTTTATATCTGATTTTGATGCCGGTTCCATGCCCACTCCAATGGGGCAAACTGACGTATTTTGTGAAATCAATGAATTGGATATCAGTAAATTAATTACCAATAACTTCATGCCCCGGAGAAGGACACAACAAGGTGTGAGTTTCATATTTTGAGTTTTGATTTAGATATAATACTAAAACAATATCTGTAGAGACCTAAATTGGAGACAAAAATAAATAATATTTTTTAATATATATAAATAATGGATATATTTATTTTAATTTTTACAATAGTTTACAGATATACATATCTTTACTATGACAGTATGAAGGGAATAATTCCGTACACGACAGAAATAATTTAAATAAAAATTTTTGCTTTAAACGCCGTTTCCGGGAATGTCAGCAGACAAAGAATCAGGTAAGGATACTGTAGTAAAAATCCATTAAATCCATGGAAGTTTTTTCTGCAGAAAAGTGGTCTTTTGCCCATGACCGGCCTTTAGATGCCAGGTTCTCATACACTTTGCTATCGTGAACCCAGGCCATGGCAGTGCTAATATCCCGGGGTGAATATGGATTTACCAGTATGCCTCCCGGTCCGGCTGCTTCAGGTAAAGATGAAATATCGGAGGTAATTACGGGTTTATGGCGAAAGAGTGCTTCAATGACGGGAATTCCAAAACCTTCGTATACCGAAGGAAGGACCAGGACAAAACAATGGTCGTATACGGAAACTAACCCTTCATTTGTTACCTTTTTAAGGAAATAAAAGTCGTTTTCAAGATGGTGGTACCGGATCATACCTTTAATTTTATCGACATAACTGTTTCTTCCATTTCCGATTACAACCACCGGTTTTCGATATTCTTCCGGGAGCAATGCATAGGCAAGCACCACCTGCATCAGGCCTTTTCGCTCTATTAAAGAGCCAACAAATAAATAATAATTCTGTAATCCGGCAATTTCCAGGGGCAATTCTCCTTCAGCGTTTAACTCGCTCTGGTAATCTTCATGGCAAGACTGGTACAGTACTTCAATTTTGTTTTCCGGTATCTGATACGTTTCAATTAAGTCTTGCTTCGTACTATTACTGATCGCAATAATATGGTCAGTTCTGTGGGCTGCGGATTTATATTTCAGGTGGTACATTTTTTTGTCCCACCAACCAAACTGATCCGGAAATTTTTCATAAATCAGGTCATGAAAGGTGACTATAGTTTTAATTTCCTGATGGATACCAAAAGGAATTTCATGACTTAGGCCGTGAAAGATATCCGGTTTAAGCAAATTAATTTCAGAACTCATGAACCAGGTTCGCCATAAAGGATTAAATCTTTTAGGCGTATGAATAATAAATCTATTTTCCTCTAAAAAATAGGCAGTTTCTTCGTTTTTAATTATCCTGGGGGTGAATAAATGGTATTCATGCTCCGGGAAAAACCGATGCAGGTTTCTGACCAGTGTGCGGCTATAATTTCCCAGGCCGGTGAAATTATTAAACAAGCGCTTGGCATCAAAAGCCAGCACTAATTTTCGCCTTTGATCCTGGTCCTCTTCCGGCATAGTAAATATTAAAATTGATTGCAATATTAAAAATAAAACCCATAGCTTTCATATAGTTTTAAAAAAAGTGTTGATGTTAACAATTATAATACCTTTGCGGTAAATTTTAAACACTTGGAATTTAATTGGTTTGATCATATTTTTGCTGTATTGGTCATGGTTATTATTCCGGTTATGTCGTTAAATTCAGAAAAAGTGAATTCTGAATTTATAGCCGCATTGCCCCCTAAAAAGCATTTATTTTACACCAATGGACTGATGCTCCTGATTGGAGCGTTGTTGGTACTGACATCGTGGAATATCAGCGACAGGCCGTGGAATCAAATAGGCTTTTGTTATGCTGTGATGACCAGGGAGGTTCTTATTTTATGCGGTGTTGTTTTTCTGTTGTACGTACTTGACATCGTATTTGAGATTTGGAATAAAAAAGAAAATCCAGACAGCCATACAGACTTAACCTATATTGTTCCCATAAACTGGGCAGAATACAAACATTTTATATTTCTTGCCGTTTCAGCCGGTATCTGTGAGGAAATTATATTCAGGGGATTTTTAATCAACTACCTGGATTTCTATTTATTAAATGTGCCCTATGGCGCGTATCTGGCCATTGGCTTGCCGGCAATAGTGTTTTCAGTAAGCCATGTATACCAGGGCTGGATGGCTGTCTTAAAAATTATACTGCTGGCATTAACGTTTGGAATTCTTTATAAAGAATCCGGTTCCCTTTATCCGGTAATTTTAATCCACATTGGAATTGACTTAATTTCCGGTCTGCTTTCAGTAGTGCAGCAAAATAAAAGAGCTAAAAATCATTCCGGTATTTAAAAACTAAACTAAAACATGTACGTGGTTAATACCTGTTAGCCGTGATTCGTCGATTAAAAAAGACATTTAATCAGAATGTTTAATCATTTGATTAAAATTGCTGTTTAAATTTGACCTTTATTAAAAACAGAGCTTTACCTTTGTGCCGAATTACAATGTATCCACATGAAATGTTTAATTAACGAATCTACAGAGGAAAGAATTAAATCCGCTGCAGTCAAAGTTTTTATGGAAAAAGGCTATGACGGTACTACAACCCGGGACATAGCCCGGGAAGCTGGTTTAAACAGTGCTTTGATGAACTACTATTTCAGGAGTAAGGAAAAATTGTTTGCATGTGTTTTTGCAGACATGTGTCATCTGTTTTTTCAGGGTCTGGCAGAAATACTCAACAAACCCATGAGCCTTAAGGAAAAAATAATGGAAATGATCGATCATGATTATACGATGTTCAAAAAACATCCGGCACTTTCCAATTTTATATTAAATGAATTGCACAGAAGTCCGGAAAGACTTTTACTTACAACAGGTCAAAAAACTTTGTTGCATAAACCAATTTTCGAAAAACAATTAAAAGAAGCCATTAAAGCGGGCGAAATAAAAAACGTCGGCGTAGAGCATATTTTACTTTTAATTCCCTCAAACATCCAGTTTATTTTTCTAAGCAAACCGATGCAGACTCAATTATATGGTCTTACAGAACAGCAATTTGACAAATTTGCCGATAAACATTTACAAGTAGTCAAAGAAATGATATCTAATTATCTTTTTCACTCCGTTTAGCCACAGCAGTATCATTTGCCAGACAGAATCAGCCAAAAAAATCGGTCGATGACCGGCAGGAAAACTTCGGATTACCATTGCGATAATTATTCAATAAATATGAAACAACCAAATAAACCCTATACTCAGAATTTTAAAATTAAGAAAGACAATTTCGTATCAATATTTTACATAACAACCTTTTAACCGAATATAAAATAAACAATTCAATAGATTTCTTGTTAAATCCAAACAATATTTCAAAATGCAGCTTCAATCTATAACACGACCCCTTTTAATATTATTCTATTTATTTACCTACACAGTGTTTTTTGCACAACAGCCTACGATTGTCAAAGGACACATTTCGGATGCCAAATCAAAAGAAACAATGTTGTTTGTAAACGTACAGTTTGAAAACACATCGGTTGGAACCACTTCAGACGCCGAAGGTAATTTCTATATCGAAACGTATGAAAAAGTATCACATTTACTGGTTTCCTATTTAGGCTATAAAACAAAACGGATTCCTGTTAAATCAGGACAAACAAACGAACTCAATATTGAGCTTGAAGACGAAGGCATTTTTTTGGCTGAAGTAGTGGTAAAATCAGAAAAATACACCAACAAAGGCAATCCGGCAGTGGAGTTAATAAAAAAGGTGATCGCCAACAAAAATTTAAACAGAAAGGAGTCATTCGATTATTACAGCTACAATAAACATGAAAAAGTTGAATTTTCGCTCAATAACATCACGGACAGGATGCGAAATAACTTTTTTTTCAAAAGAGTTAAATTTATTTTTGAACATGCTGACACAAATAAGGTAACAGGAAAAATAAATCTGCCGATTTTCCTCCGCGAAAACATCTCTGATGTTTATTTCAGAAAATCGCCCGATTCCAAAAAAGAATACGTCAGGGCGGAAAAGATTACCAACATAGACGAAATTTTTAATAGTATAGGTATATCTAACATGATGACCAGCATGTACCAGGATATCGACTTTTATGACAATACAATTATGTTGCTTACCAATGGATTTGTAAGTCCGCTGGCAGGAATATCACCAAATGTCTACCGATTTTACATTCAGGATACGGTGGAGGTGAACGGGACTTCGCTGATACACCTCTATTTTGCGCCTCGAACAAAAACAGATCTGGCATTTATGGGGCATATGTGGATCGCCAATGATTCGACTTATGCCTTACACAAAATTGAAGCCGGCATTCCTAAAGAGATAAATCTGAATTGGGTGAAAGATCTGCAAATTGTCCAGGAATATGATTGGGTAGCAGTTCAAACAACCAAAAGCAGCCGGAAAAAGGGTTTGATGTTGAAAAAAGATGACATTTATATAGATTTTGGAATTTCCAAAAAGGACAGTACCCGTTCCGTTCTTGGCCGGAAGTCGACCACGTATCAGCAGGTAAAACTGGACGAACAGATACCTTCCTCCATTTTTGATTTTTCCGGAAACAGATATATCGAAGCAGACGCGCTAAAAAAACCGGATATTTTCTGGCAAAACAACAGACATGTGCCGCTCAGTGAATCGGAAATGGGCATATATCAAATGGTCGATTCCCTGAAAAATCATAAGCCTTTCAAAAGAATCATGACCATAGGCCGGTTATTGTTTGAAGGGTATACACCCATTGGGTCATTTAATCTTGGACCTGCCAATACGTTTTACAGTTTTAACCCTATCGAAGGTTTCCGGTTGAGGCTGGGCGGCAGAACCAACGTCAAATTCAGCGAAAAAATGATGCTGGAAGGTTATGCTGCCTATGGTTTTAAAGATCAAAAATTTAAAGGATATGCAGCATTGCGCTATAATTTCGGCAGCAATCAGCTTTTAAGATTCCCTTATAATCAGCTCAAGATTTGGTTTCAGGATGATATTAAGATTCCGGGTCAGGACCTGCAGTTCGTTCAGGAGGACAATATTCTGCTCTCGTTCAAGCGGGGAGTAAACGATAAAATGATTTATACCGAAACAAAAGGATTGGAATATCTCAAAGAACATCAGGGAGGTTTTTCATTTAGCCTTTCGGCAAAAAAGACCATTCAGCGACCTGCCGGCAACTTGCTTTTTGACTATGATTCGAGTGAAACACGTTTGTTTAAAAATGAAGTAATGAGTGCCGAGTTTGGGTTGATGTTGCGCTATGCACCCAATGAAAAATTTTATGAAGGTGCGACATACCGAACCCCATTATTAACGAGGTTCCCAATATTTGAAATGCGTTACACTGCCGGTTTAAAAGGGCAATCTGTTGGTGATTATAATTACCACAATGTTCAGTTAAAAGTTAAAAAAGTATTTTATATGGCCCCTTTTGGTTTTGGTGAACTCAACGTAGAAGGGGGTAAAATTTTCGGGCAGGTACCTTATACTTTGTTAACCACACACAGGGCCAATCAGACATATGCATATCAGCTGGAGTCATACAACCTGATGAACTTCCTGGAATTTGTAAGTGACAGATATGCTTCTGTAAATTATCAGCATAATTTTCAAGGCGTATTTTTTGGCCGAATCCCTTTAATTAAAACACTGAAATGGCGGGAAGTTTTTTCCTTTAAGGGATTATGGGGAAGTTTGAGTGATACAAACCGACCGGACGGAAACAATGAATTACTGCGTTTCCCCGTCGATCAAAATGGAAATATCCTGACACACACGCTGGAAAGAAAACCATACATCGAGGCCAGTGTAGGTATCAGCAACATTTTTAAAGTGCTACGGGTGGATTATGTGCGAAGGGTCAATTATACCGATTTGCCCAATGTGAGTAAATGGGGTATCAGGGCAAGGGTAAAGTTTGAATTTTAAGATTGCCCTTATTAGTTAAAAGTCGCTTTTATTGGTTTATTTAAAAGCTTTAAAGTGATTTTACAAAATGATAATTTCCGGTAATACAGCAGTCAGGACCGGCTGAATTCCGTTTAATAATTTATAACCAGATAATACTAACCACCACCGGAACATAATTACAGATGAGTGCCTTGGGAATCCCCGCGTAAAGAAAACAAACCAAAAACATTAGGAAATGGCATCCTGCATTTTACCATTCCCTAATGTTTTTTAGTATTTCGGAATCATAACTATGATCAATATCTATGTCATTGCCTTAGAGGGCCTTACTGGCTAAAATTTACAGCCATGAACAGCTTGATGATCCATCTGCATATTTATCCATAAAAATATGTTGACACCAAAATTAATTTCATAAGGCAATATCCCCCCGTCTAAACCCTGTGCCCCATCAAAAATTCCCCCGGCGCAATGCTTTTTATCTGCCTCAGCTTTGACCTGCTGGATAGGCAATATACGCATTTCATGTACTGAAACCTACCAATGCCGTATTAGAGATCGGACACCGTTCCTCAAAAGTTTATTTTTGATAGATCGAATATCTGTTTACCAGCATCAAAATCTTCAAAAATATGGCGTACTCAAAATCTGTTTGTTTTGTCATTTGCCTTTGCTTATCCAATTATTGTTTTGCCCAGAATGTAGGCATCGGAAATATGGATCCACAATCTGCATTAGATATTGAAGGTGACCTTTCCCTCAGAAGTACAACAGATACAATAATGGTTGGTGTCGATTATGCTTACGATGTCAATACCATTAAGTCTTCAAACTATAAACTTGTAGGCTTTAATGCAAATTTTGCTTTAGGTGGTATCACCGCTGGCGTTGAAGGTCGTCAAATCACTTTACGAAATTTCACATCATTTAGTATGGAGCTCTATAATGAACAATTACTTGCTGATCAGGAAAAGAGAATATCAACAGGTATAAATAATACTTTAGCTATATATCCTGGAGGAAGCGTAAAACTTATTTATGATTCTACCATACAACGTTGGGTAGTGATTTCTGCTCATAATTATAATCTCAATTACTTTGGAAGCGAAAACCTTTGGTTTCTTCAACAAGACTCCATTTTACGGACAGATAGAAAATATGTATCCATAAATTCTGATTTAAACATTCAACCTCAACAGGCAAATTTACAAGTGAAGGGAGGGATTTTGGCACAATCTGATTTTACATACACTTCCAGTGCACCCTTAGGCAGCCAAACCTATATCATGAGCAATATGCCTAATATGCAATTTTTTAACTCTCAGGATAGTGTTGTATTAATACTGGACCCCGGAGGTTTTAACGACTATAGTAACAACATGCAGTGTAATATGCAATTTTTATCTCAATTAGGGGTCGAGATTAAATTTGATCAAACAAATTTTGGAATTGGTACTGGTGACACCTTATGGATAAGCAAATACTTTTACCCCAATTGCAAAAATGATTATTATTATAGGTTTGTAAATACTAATATTCCTCCAAGTCCTTTCACACTTACAACGGTAAACGAATCAACATATTTCATTTTCCGGTCAAATGGCGATGGAAATAATGGAAAAGGATTTGAAATAACGGCCAGAAAACTGTATGAAAGCCCATCCGTTTTGCCCAATGTTTCAGCCATTGGTCGTGCCTTTTATTTTGATCCAAAAAATTCATCCGTACGATCCGGACTGCTAAATACGGCAACCATCGGTCAATATTCCGTAGGAATGGGAAACAGACCCATCGCTTCAGGAGACTACGCCATTTGTATGGGCGATCAATCTACAGCAAGGGGCGTGAGATCAATAGCCATTGGGGCATTTTGTGATGCCAGTGGTTTGGAGTCCTTATCCTTAGGCGCTTTCAACAAGTCAACTGGACAATCCGCAGTATCCTTAGGATATGGTACCAGGGCTTACGGCCACAATTCTACTGCAATGGGACTAGATACAGAAGCAAGTGGAAATTTTTCTACTGCAATGGGTGAATCTACAATAGCTAATGGAAATAATTCTGTAGCAATGGGTCAATATGCATCCACCGGTGGCTTCAATAAATCGTTTGTCTTCAATGGAAGCAGCAATGGACAATTTAATAATTATACCATTAATACTGCACCCAATCAAATGATGATGAATTTTAATGAGTATGTATTTTGGACCAATACGCCAGGCAAGCAAGTTAAATTCTGGGCTGATGGAGGAATTAGTACAACAGGAGGAATTTGTGCTCAAGGAGCCATTGTTGGATCGCAATCCAATTGTTTCAGTGATAAAAGATTGAAAAAAAACATTGTTTCCTTGAATAAGTCGCTGGATAAAATAATGAAAATTCGACCCGTTAATTTTAATTGGAAAGATACGACGCTTACCAATAAAATTCAGACTGGTGTAATCGCTCAGGAATTACAGGAAATTTTCCCTGAACTGGTGGATGAAATGAACACGGGCATGCTCTCCGTGAACTATACAGGCATCATACCACATATCATTTCAGCGTTTCAGGACCAGCAATCCCAAATTCAGGAATTAAAAAAAGAAAATGCTAAACTCAAACGCGACATGCAAGCCCAAATAGACGCATTAAAGGTATTTATAAAAAACTCAGGAGCTACTGCTTCACACTAATTTCTTTTAATATTACAAACGCCATAAAATGAAACTCTATTTTTCTTTTTTACTTTTAGTTTTAAGTCTGTCCAACTCAATTGCACAGCAAAACGTGGCCATCAATGATGATGGTTCTGCTCCTGACCCCAAAGCCATACTGGATGTCAAAAGTTCGACCAAAGGCGTTTTGTTGCCCCGGATGACTACAGCGCAAAGACTGGCCATAGGCAATCCACCGGAAGGCCTTATGATTTATGATACGGATGCAAAAAGTATCTTTTTTTCTGATCCGGCAGGTGGTGGAAATACATGGAATAACGTGATGAGCAGTGATCTGGTCCTTCCATATTTTGAAGGCGTCTCGCTCAATACAGCCGCCTTTCATATTCAGAATTCCGAGCCTTCACCTAATGCGGTCGGCGGGCAATTTACTGCTGCAGATGGTATTGGCGTTTATGGCCATTCCGGAAATATAGGGGGCAGATTTTGGGGAGGCACCACGGGCATCGACGTCATAGGCGGAGGTGGTTATGCAGGCAAATTTTACGGCGGAAATGGAGCAGGAGTCAACATAGATATGAACGGTGATGCGTTGAATGCCCTGGTGGTGGACAGAGGCCGGACGGGGCTGGGCACCGTCACCCCCAATGCCAAATTACATGTCAGAGATGCCAACGCCAGTAACGCCAATACAACAGGTGAAGCCATATTTAAAGCATCGGCCTATCAACCATCCATCCCGGATGAAATGAATCTTGAATACTGGATAGCGCAGCCCGCCGGTGGAGAACCCAACGAGCCTTATTTCGGAATGCGGTCCAATCATCGTTTAAATCTGGTTTCCAATAATAATACATCAAACCCGGAAATATCGCTTTTTAACAATAAAGTCGGTATCAATAAAAAAGACGGAACCTATCCGCTGTCCATTAATGGGAAAACTGCATTTTATGAAGATAATACCTATATCGGAGAAATTTATGGGGATCAGGCTACAGGCGATCTGTATATCAATGCCATGAAAGCAATTAGTGGCATGGATGGCTTTTTTTCTAAAAATTTAATCTTACAACCACATATAGAAGGCAAAAAGGCAGGAAAAGTTGGAATAAACATAAATATACCAACAGCTTTTCTTGAAGTTGGTAAAGGAAACTTTACCGGAAGTATTGCAGCTAAATTTGGAAATTCGAAATTTGATATGGATACAAAAAATTCTACTTCAATAAGCGGGGGTAATTCTGATGCAAATGTTGCAAACCGAGGTGAATTAGCCCTAAATGCTGACGTGACAGCACCTGTCAAAATAGCTACCGGAGGTGGCAATGTTTTTATGTCTCACCCGGACACAAAATTAAGTATAGGAACTGAAGTGAATACACATACTCTAAATGTCAACGGTACTATAAGAAGTACTGAACTTATCGTAGAATCCGGATGGGCAGATTATGTTTTTAATCCAGATTATACCCTTATTCCGATCGATGAAGTAGAAAAATTTGTCCTGGAAAACCATCATTTACCCAATATTCCCAAGGGAACAACCATACAAAACGAAGGACTGAAAGTGTCCGAAATATCGACTAAAATGATGGAAAAGATAGAAGAAATGATGCTGTATATCATCGAACAGAATAAACAGATAAAGCGGCTTCAGGATGAAGTCAGTTTATTAAAAAATAAAAAATAACCGGATGATGAGATTATTTATTTCCACCATTATTTATATGTCCATTGCCTTGACATTATCTGCCCAGATTAAGATAGATGCCGAGCTGGGTATCAAACTTGAAGGCAAAACCAAATTTCAGGATATCAAGTCAACCGTGTGGAGTCATCTGACCGAAAAACTGGCTGCAATTGATTCAAAAGATTCTGTCGCGAGAAAAGTCATACTGAGGCAAATGAAAATGTGGAACAGACAGTTCTGGCTTAGTGAATACTATACAAATGAAAAAGGAGAATCAGAACCACAGTCCAAAGTTATCATGAATGCGCTTGCTAAGCGGAACAGAGAAAAACCAAAGGAAGGTCCAAGAGGACAAGCAGAAGGTTGGGTGAATAACGGCCCTTATGATTGTGATAATGGCATAGGTAGAATAAGTCGTCTAGCTTTTCATCCGACAGATCCAAACGTTATTTTTGCCGGATCCAGATTTGGAGGTTTATTTAAAAGTTTAAATGGTGGTAATAATTGGGAACCCATCAGTGCATTTGTAGCATCTTTAGGAATTGCTGGTATAGCAGTTCACCCAACAAACCCCAATATAATGTATATTCTGTCAGGAGATGGAGATAATACGGGTGGTAGTTTTAATGGGGGATATTTTATAAATCCGGGAGAATTGCTATCGGCATCAAACGGAGTTTATAAAACAATCAATGGAGGTAGCACTTGGATAAAATTACCAAACTTTGAGGGCATTACAGATGATAGCATTTATTTGGGGCATAAATTATTAATGCATCCCACAAATCCGGAAGTCCTGTTTGCTGCAACTAATATTGGTTTATTCAGATCTGAAAATGGTGGTGTATCATGGGATAGTATTCAAATCGGTTTTGAAGCTGTTTGGGACATTAAATTTAAACCTGGTCAACCAAATACAGTTTACATCGGGGGAAATAATATTTTCAAAAAATCTACTGATTCCGGATTAACTTTCTCAACAATAAACATAGCTCAAATTTCAACATCAACTAGAATATCCATTGGCATTACTCCGGCTAATCCATCAAAGGTTGTTTTACTGTGCGGTAAAGTACTATCAGATAATACATTTACCGGAATATTCATTTCAAGCGATAGTGGTAATACTTTTAACCCTCCTGTTCAAACCCCTAATCTCTTTTCAAACCAGATTGGAAATCCTGTGTATACTGACCAATCTGATTCAGATAATACTATTGCAATTGACCCAAACGATGAAAATATTATATATACCGGAGGATTGTGTGTTTGGAAAAGCACAAATGGTGGAACAAACTGGACTCAGGTATCTGCTTATTGGTCAGGCGACGACCCTTATATGCATCCTGATATCAGAGACTTGGCATTCAACCCTTTAAATAGTAAACTTTATTGCGCCAATGATGGTGGTGTATATGAACTTTTTGGATCAGAATGGCTTTCAAAATTCCAAGGGTTAAGTACTTCCCAGTTCTATCATTTTGAAGAGGAAAATGATGAAAATGATACATGGGGTGGTACTCAGGATAATGGGATTTTAGAAAGAGACGGAACAGCACAAAATTTTGTTGAATACGCTGGAGGTGATGGATTTGATGTTATGACAGACCACCCCTCCAGGTCTAGCGATGGTAATAGCGAAAACGTTTTTTTTACTGTTAATCAATTTATAAGAAAAGATTGCGGAGTCGGGCTTGGAGATATTTGTGAAATTTCAGTGCCTCAAAATGTGTGTACTACATGTCCTAAAAATTTTTTTGGTAATCTGGCTATGCATCCTGTCAACAATGAAAAAATATATGTCGGATATACAATTGGAGTTTATGCCAGTATAAATAGTGGAGATGATTGGTATTCTATTGATAGTAAGCCTGGGAATTGGTCAGTTTGTGCAGGAAAAAATCATGAAGAAAGGCTTTATTTCAGCGGAACAAGTTCTCTTGGAACCGGGATATGGAGATTTGACCATCCCAGTTCCACACCGATATTTTTACCTTCACCATATCAAACATCACAAAAAATCAGCGATATAGAAATTGACAGACTCGACGATGATCATGTGTATGTTTCCTGTGCCGGAACCATTGCAAATTCCAAAGTGTATGAATCCACCGATGCAGGCTTGACTTGGACTAACATTTCATTTAATATTCCTAAAGATGAACCCATTTTTTGCCTCCTCAGAGATCCTTCAGGTGGCTTATATGCCGGAACTACTATAGGCATTTATTACAAACGAGCGGATCAAAATCACTGGGAGCCATTTTACAACGGCCTTCCACCGGTACCGGTCACTCAAATAGTATTTGAAGAAGAAGAAAGTATTTTTGTGCACTGCTCCACTTTTGGTCGGGGACTTTGGCGAACACTCAAATACAATACCGATTGTGTGGAAGACAGAAATATGACAGGAACTGTCAGAGGAAGGAATTACTGGGAAGCAAGTAACATCATCACTTCGACACAAATCATTGAAGATAGTCCGGGTACCCATATCACCTATAATGCAGGAAATAAAGTGGTACTTAGTCCCGGCTTTCATGGTAAGCTGGGTTCCACACTAAAAGTCTTCTCTACCGGCTGTGGCGGTCAGGTCGATCTTTCCAAACCGGCAAATCCCAAAAAGATAGTCAAAAAACAAAAAGCGCCCGTTTCCTCTGAAGTTTTAAATAGTAAATATTAATCTTATTAAACCACCCACTATGGCATACCGAATAACAAAATTTTTTGTCACTGTATTCCTCAATATATTCCCATTTTTAGTCGGAACGACGATTACTAAGTATTCTCCTTACATCGAAGGAAATAGTTTCTATGATTACGTATGGATATGGTCCGTCATCTCCATAGTGGCTGCTGGTGCATGCCTGCTTTTAATAAAGTATCTGTTCTCCTATCGGGAAGACATATTTTACACTAAAGTTTTCCTTTTCCTGTTAGCGGTTCCAATCATTGGCATTGTCGGATTAGCCAGTGCACCTGACCTGACGATCAATATGCTTCAGCATCCGGAGAGAGAACACTTCAGATATATCCTTCTTTTTTTAGCGGCTGCATTATTTGGATTTTCCTTTTTATTGTTTTTAAGCAACAAAATGATAAAATTGACAACCACCGTCCGATGGCTAATGGTTGTTCTTTTTGTATTCGCTTTTGGAGAGTTTCTGTATGAGTTTACGCACCATTACTTATACCCTGAAGCCATGAAATCGTGGATAGACAAAGGCAATAAAGTGGAAGACTTTGGTAAAACGTATGACAATATCGTTGTAATTGGTATTGGAGCTATCGGAAGAATTTTTCAGTTCACCCTGATTGCGTTGTTTTCTTTTGTTTTGTATCAATTGAAAAAAGTAAATATCTGGAGCCCTGTAATTAGTTTTTTGTTTTGTTGTTTGGGCATTGTTTCCGCTTTTACGGTATTTTTAACACAAATGAATCTGCCAAAAGGGTTTGAGTTTCTATTTTTATTTTTTATTCCCGGCATCCCCTTTTTGCTGTTTTACTGGATTGGCGTGGCGTTATTAACAACAAGCAGGAGAAAACAAGTTACTTAATTCATTTTAGTTCACCAGTCTTTACGCAAAACAACAAGCATCCCGGATTTTCCTGATTGTACTCCTAAACACAATTTTCCAACATCTATTTTACAATACTTGAATTAAATTCAAAAAAAAATCTGACCTTGTCTGAGCTTTTTGCCAAACAAAAAGAAAACAAATAAATGTATCCATGTACGTCTTTATCAAAATACGCTTTCATGCAGCCAAGTCTCCAAACATGATTTATTTCTCATGATATTATTGCCCTGTATATCATACCCTAAAGCAGAAAAAAGAATACTTACCTGTTTACAGATGATGGTATTGGTTTGGATGTGCCATCATCATTGCTTTTCACAAAACCTCTATTTCCAATCGTACACTTCTACCGCAGGACTTTCTCAAAACAGTATATACAGCATGACCGAAACGCCGGAAGGTTTTATGTGGTTTGGCACACAGGACGGCATCAATCGATTTGATGGTAAAAAATTTAAGTCTTTTATTCCGGCAATGGAAACCAGCGATGGGCCGGTGACCAATTTTTCGAAAATGATTACCGCATTGTATTACGACCGGCAGGATCATCTCTGGGTGGGCACCACCAAAGAGTTACTCCTGTATAACAGATACACCGGAAAATTTACATATCCGCAGGATGAATACCCCGGTTTTAAATTATCTTCCGATATGTGGTTTAAAAAAGTTATAGAAGATAAAAACGATAACCTGTGGGTCATCACCCAGGACAATGGTGTATTTTGTTACAATAAAACCTCACAAACCATGCAACCCATTGTATGGGATGGACCGGCACCGAAAAAAATGCTGAACATTATCACAGACAGTTCAGGGGTTGTATGGATTGCCGGCAATACTGATTTATATTACTACGAAAGTGGAAAGTTCAGGGCGGTTGGAACAGCTCGGCGATTGAATAATCAAAATGTAACCATCGCTGATATTTGTATAGTCAATCATTCCATATGGACCATTGTCAACAGCTCTGAGATTCTCATTTTTGATATCAGCAATAAAAATAACATTACCTATGCCCGATTTGCTCAAAATTACCACGGCACTTCGAAGCTGGCCGATGCCCGTATCCTCCACCAAAGCGATCCAAATACAGTATGGATTGGAAGCCGAAGCGACGGTCTGCTCAAAGTTAATCTGAAGGACAAAACATACATCAAAGCCGGTGCAGCAGGTACAGCATATTCTCTGGTATCCCAGTTTATATTGAGTTTTTATACCAACAAACAATATATAACCTGGATTGGCCTGAGTGGGGGCCTGGCCAAATACGATGTACAGAAAGTGCAGTTCGGGTTATGGCGCAATGAGCCCGAGCCCAATAAGCCGGCGCCGGACAATAAAATATTCAGCATCCTGGGCGATACAGAGGAAGATTTTTACATGGGCACTTTGTATGGCGGCATGATGCATTGTAATATAAAGACCAATAAATTTCAGTACTACCCTCCCCCGTTTAACAACTATACCGCCAACGATTCAAAAACTGTTTATGAAATCATACAGGGAGATAAAAATCTGTTGTGGCTGGCTACCAAAGGCGGCCTGTACAGCTTTGATAAGGTATCCAAAAAATTTACAGAGTATGCCGATCCCAGCGATGAACAAACCAGAGAACTGACGGTATTGTTAAAACTGAAGAACCAAAATAAACTCCTGGTTGCCGGCTATAACGGCGGCCTCCGATTATTTAATCTGCTGACCAAAAAATGGGAACAATGTAAGGATGACCAGGGTTTTCTTCAAAATCATCTGTTGAGAGCGAGACACATGAAAGAAGTCGAACCGGGCATCGTTTATATGTCCACAGAAGCGCAGAATCTGGTGAAATATGACTACCAAAACGGTATATTCACTACTTTCCCCACGTTACAAAGGGTGTCGGGCATATCCAGACATTTCTGGATCGTGGACGGGGATTTCTGGGTAGCTACGGATGATGGTTTGATTCAGGCAAAAGCACCGGACATGGTGATCAAAAAAATATGGAGCACCTCCAATGGTTTACCAAACAATTATATTTACGCGGTGGTTCCGGATAATTACAATAGATTGTGGATCAGTTCTAATCTGGGTTTAGCCATGCTTGATCTCAAAAATGGCTTTATCAGAAAGTTTTCGAAGGATGATGGCCTCCAGGATCTGGAGTTTAATACGGCTTCCTGCTTTAAGGATGCCAAAGGAAAAATATTTTTTGGGGGTATTTACGGTTTTAATGTGGTCAATCCAGACCTTACCGTAGATGAAACCTTTTCCCCTGCTCCGGTGATTACAGCGATAAACGTGATGAATTCGCCCTATTCGATGGGCATGCCCACGCCTTATCTGGACACGGTGCTTCTTACTCATGACAAAAATTTTGTTAGTTTTGAATTCCAGTCACCCAATTTTTCACAGACGGAAAATATTACATACCAATACATGCTAACCGGAGTGGATTCGAGCTGGGTACAGAGTGGCACAAGAAATTTTGTCAGCTACACCCAGTTGAAACCCGGTCAGTATACTTTTCTGGTAAAGTCTGCAAATAACAATAACATTTGGTGCAGTAAACCGAAATCACTGTTTCTGATTATACGTCCACCGTGGTATAAAACTTCCTCATTTATTTTTATTGTATCCGTAATTATACTCGTTCTCCTCTTTTTACTTATCAGGCAAAGATTTAAAACGATCAAAGCAAGAGAAACACTTAAAAGACAAAGAGCTGAAGCCGAAATGCAAGCGCTCAGATCGCAGATGAATCCCCATTTTATATTCAATTCACTGAATAGTATCAATAGTTTTGTAGTCGAAAACAAAACACATTTAGCCAGTGACTACCTGACCAAATTTTCAAGACTGATCAGATTAATTCTGGACAATTCAAAAAATGAACTGATACCGCTGGATAAGGAAATCGAAACTTTAAAATTGTATTTACTCATGGAGAGCCTGCGCTTTGAAAACAAATTTGACTATGAAATATATACTGATCCGAATCTGGATACATCAAATATTCTAATCCCGCCTATGATCATTCAACCCTATGCCGAAAATGCCATCTGGCACGGGCTGATGCATAAACCGGATCACGGTAAAGTACTTATCAGCATCACGACGAATCAGAAAAATTCATCCGCCCTGGTCATAAAGATAAAGGACAATGGCATCGGCCGGGATCGGTCCGGAACCATTCGAAGTAAATCAGGGAATCAGAATAAGTCATATGGCATTGATATAACTTTACAAAGAATAAGGTATTTTAATCCGTTAAATACGGTGGAAATCCACGATCTTTTTGATAATAGTAACAAGCCTGCCGGTACTGAAGTTATAATCCAACTTTACAACAAAAACAAATAAGACAACGATGACATCAGGGAGGACACAAATTATAAAATTAGCCGGAATTAATTTTTGGAAAAACAGTCGGCCCGAACAATTATTTATACTCAAACGGGCATTATAAATACAAAAAGATGACAGCGATTATCATAGATGACGAAAAGCATTGCATTACCACCTTGGCTTGGACATTAAAAGAATATTGTCCGGAGGTCATCATCAGCGGGACCGCTCAAAATGGAGAAGAAGGTTTACAATTGATCAAAAAAATAAGACCTGAGCTGGTCTTTCTGGACGTTGAAATGCCGATACTCAATGGCCTGGATATGCTTCAAAAAGTAGACGATTTTTTCTTTAAAGTCATATTTACTACCGCATATGATAAATATGCCATCAAGGCGATTAAAATGAATGCTTTGGACTATTTGCTGAAGCCGATAGATAAAGATGAGCTGATGGCTGCCATTCGCAAAGCCAAAGATGAAAAAAACACCATTAGTCCGCTGCAAGTGGACAATTTGCACCACATCGCCAAAAACAAAATGGTGGACAAAATTGCGTTGTCCCTGTCCAGTGGTCTTCAGTTTATCAATTTAAAAGACCTGGTACGGATCGAAGGCGATGGAAATTACTGCAATTTTATACTGTCGGACAACCGAAAAATTTTGTTATCCAAAAAACTGGGAGATGCCGAAGAATTATTAGCAGACAATGCTGAATTTTTTCGTGCACATAAAAGCCACATTATTAACCTAAAATATGTGGATCGATATATTCGGGGCGAAGGCGGGGATATTATTATGGCCGACGGAACAAATATTGCCCTGTCCCGAAATAAAAAGGAAGAATTTCTGGAGTTGTTTAACAAGTTGTAATGGAATCTCTTGTCAATTTATTAATATCTATTTTAAATCATTGAAGAGCCGGTTAAATTTAAGATAAATCAGCTGTGTAAACCATCCTGAAAATTTGGATAATCCAATTGAAAAAGCTGATTTCTGAAACCCAAAATTATAAAACAATGCTCCTTAGAATTTCTAAAGCTGTGTTTAAAAAATAAGAATAATAATACACCGGGCTATTTTAAATAAGTCGAGGAAAAAACGCAAAAATCGGAACAATTATAATAGTCAGTTTAATTGCAGCAATTTGCAAAATCAATGTCATTTCGTCCGGCTTATTTTTTTTTGGACAGCACACTTGAATATTTCTGATTTGGAGATTGAAATTATATATGATTATGATATACATCATTCATAGAAGCGACCATACTTATTTAAAATAGCCGAAATTTACATTAAGTCAAAGTTTATTTTTCATTTTTAAATCGCAACAATATAAATTAAGGTTGCAAAATGAAATGAAGGCAAACTTTTTATCCAAATAGTACATAAAAGAGGTGGTAAAGCAAATCAAAAATGCTGAAATGGAGATGTTGAAGTGTATTACAGAAAAATTCACCAGATATCCCGACCAAATAAACAGATTGTCTGAAGCTGATGCAGAAATAATTTCATTTAGGGACAGAACCTGTGATTATCTCATTTTAAAGATCGACGGGCTGTATGAAGAAATTCAACAAGGTCTTTACACAGATCCCTATCTCATAGGGTGGATGTCAATCACAGTCACAATCAGTGATATTGCTGCAGTTGGAGGAAATCCATTTGGAGTATTGATGGCGCTTCAATTGCCTGATGCATTATTATATGATGCCAAATGGTATAGCTGTTTCCAGTCAGGAATTAATGATGCCTGTTCTGAATATGGGGTATATATTTTAGGTGGCGATACGAATAGTGGACCCGTATTATCTGTAACCACATCCGCAGCAGCAACCATTGATAAAGGCAAGCCCATGATGAGATCAGGTGCCCGGGTGGGCGACATCCTTTATTCAACCGGTAAACCGGGATTAGGAAATGCATTTGCCTTTAATCGTTTTTTTATTAAACAGACAGATATAGTGTACCTGCCCAAAGCGAGGTTAAAAGAAAGTAATGTAATTAAAAAATTTGCGACCGCTTGTATAGACACAAGTGATGGTTTATTTCCGGCTTTATCTATTCTTGCTGAAATCAATCATATTGGATTTTCAATAAAGCAGGATACAGCAAATTTTGTAAATGTACTCGCTAAAAATATATGTAATTCTGCTAAATTACCATTTTGGATCATGATGGCAGGTCCTCACGGAGACTACGAATTACTATTCACCATTAAACCTATAGATAAAGATACATTTGAAGAAGCCTGTCACGAATCATCTGTGGATTATGTCGAAATTGGTCAGGTGATTTCAGATCAAAAACTGAGGTTTATTTCTGAAAATAAAAATATTGAATGTGGTACTGCAGATATTGCCAATTTATTTCTTCTGGCAAATAGCGATGTAAAAAAGTATTTTGATCTTTTAATGAATCAACATATTATCTGGCATAAAAATATATAAGCGATGACAACCCTGGAAAAAAACAGCCTAGATCTTTATGACAAGGACCATGCTTTAAACGTAAGAGTAGAAGATTTTAAACTTTTCAGAAACGCCACCCCACTAACATATATGCGAAATATCAAAAGTCCGGCCGGAAGGATGGTAACCGTGATTGACCCTTTTAATGGAAAAGACAAACAATTATTGATGTTCGCTTCCAACAATTATCTTGGTTTGGCTAATCATCCAAAGGTAAAGCAAGCCATAAAAAAATCCCTCGACCTCTATGGTTGCGGCATAGGTGGTCCACCTTTATTAAATGGTTATCTTACATTAACAAAAGAAACAGAGGAGCGTCTTGCAGATTTGAAGAGTAAAGAAAGTGCCATGCTTTTTTCTTCAGGCTTTTTAGCCAATCTCGGTGTTGTAAGTGCACTGGCACAGCACAATGATATTATATTTTTTGACGAACTGAATCATGCGTCCTTTTATGATGGCTTGAAACTCACAAAAGCCAGGGCAATTATGTTTTCTCATAATGATACAGAGGAGTTAAAACGACTGTTAAAAATAAATGCATCCGGCCTGAAGGGTGATATGTATATCTTCACTGAAGGTGTGTTTTCTATGGATGGAGATCTGGGCAAACTAAAAAAGATCACAGATTTATGTCAACTATATGGTGCAAAACTAATATTGGATGATGCACATGGTACCGGCGTCATCGGACCCAATGGAAAAGGTACGGCTGCCCATCTGAACTGTGAAGATAAAGTAGATATATTAATGGGTACGTTTAGTAAAGTATTTGCAACTTGTGGTGGTTTTCTGGCCGGATCAAGAGACTTAATTGACTATATGCGATTTCATTGCCGATCTTATGTATTTTCGGCAGCAATACCTCCCACAATCACTTCCGCAGTCCTTGCCGGTCTGGATATTATAGAACAAGAACCCTGGCTGCAACAAAGGTTGCTGGCTATTGCATCCTATGGGATTAAAAAGCTTAGTCATTTTGAATTTTTTTCCCAACCGGACGCGGCCATTATTGCGCTAAAGTTACCCGAATATATGGACATCAGGAAAGCAGCTTTTTCCCTTCACCAAAAAGGGGTATTTTTGAATTCTATCGAGTACCCGGCAGTTCCTTTGGGCGAACAAAGATTTAGAATCAGCTTCATGGCAGATCATACTGAAAAAGATATTGATCACCTCGCAGAAAGTCTGGATGAGGTGTGGAACGACCAACACAATTATACTTATCCTGAATGATATATTATTCGCATGTAAATGAAGATAACAGCGCTGAGCGATTGTACTATCAAAATCACCCGGCATTAAATCTTATAGCCATAGCCGGAAGTGGGGAACGTGTCATTTCAATGATAGATTTTGATTGTTTGGAAAACATAAAAGCAGTAGATACCAATCCCGAAGCCTTATTTCTGCTTGAATTAAAATTAACTTTGATAAAAAAGTTTGACCCGGATACCTATTTAAAAATTATTGGTCACGACCCAACTTTACCTGAAATAAGATTGAAAGCTGTTGATAGTATTACCTGTTTACTTTCAAATGATTGTAGGGATTTCTGGTTAAAAAACAGTGCTGAAATAAAAAATGGTATATTGTACGCAGGCCACTTTGAGAAATTTTTGGCCCGAATTAGACCCTGGATTACATTTTTGCTGGGCAGAACTTTTCTTGAACAGATTTTTAGCTCGGATCAGCAATGGAATAAAATTTCTTTATTAAGATGGAAAATGGTAAAATTCCTATTCAATTTTAAGTTCATATATCGATTTTTTGGCAATAAAGACAGTGCTTTTGTAGGTAGTGGAAGTCAGCTCAGCCTGATCTCAGATGCATTAGACAAGTGCATTCTAAATGGTAAAGCTAAGGAAAATTTTATGTGTCATTTAATTTTCAAAGGCCACCTCAGGGACATGGAAAAACTTCAACTTCCGCCTTCGCTTCAAAAACCAATACTGGATAAAATCCGAAATAAGTTGTTGACGGACAAAATAAAAATAAACTATATCCATCAGGATTTGCTAAAATTTCAAATAAAAAATAATCATGCAGTACCAGGTTTTACTTTCTATTCGATCTCTGATATTTTAAGTTTTGAAGACATTTCTTATCTGAAAAGATTTTTAAGTAAAATTAATCATAATGGAAATATGGTCGTGTGGCGAAGTTTCCTTAGAAATCAATTGTCGGATTCTGACATGTCCTATCTTCAGCAACAATTTGAGACCGTTCAGAATTTGAGCCAATTTGATTCCTCCGGTATGTATAAAGTATATGGTTTGAATTTTTAATGTAACTGAAATGAAATTTGAAATAAAAACGTATAACCCAGCTTATGATTCCGGAATAAAATACGTGGAAGACCACACTGTTCAAGGAAAATTTATTCAATTAAAAATACTTAAAGCGCATTTCATTGACAGAGTAAAAGTTTTTAAAGCACATCAGGCCTTTGTTGCTGTAAATGATCAGAATATTCCCATAGGAACTTTTGTGAGCGCTGAAACTCAACTGATTGTTAACGGTGAACAATTTAATGCAGGAATAGGCTTTGAAACCAAAGTACTAAAAGAATATGGAAATCAGGGCATTGGTCTGAAGATGGTTAAACATGCTTATCAGCATTTTTTTATTCCTCGTCAACTACATAAGAACTTCACGACCATGAAAGTCTCCAATAAAATGGCTTTATCACTTACGCTGAAAGCGATCACCAATGGATGGAAATATACCTTTGTTTATTTGACAATACCAACCGGGCTATTGTTGAACCACACCGTTATTCATGAAAAGAGGCAGCATTTTAATGTTACACTTTTTAATGAAGGAGAGGTGGATACCAAGTATTTCAAAAAGTTCCATAATGGATTGTCATACTTTAAGACATACTGCATGTATAGAATTAAAATTGAAAAGATGTCACCCATAATAAAAGCAATGGTATGGTTGGCAAAAAAAATGAAATTCAAAAAAAGTGCGTTTATTCCTGAAGAAAAATCAACACTTTCATTTGCCACCTTATACAATGTAAACTTCTCCAACATAAATCAGATCAATACATTAATAGCGGATCTAAAGAAAGATAATATTGATTATCTAATGGTATGTTGTAAAAAAAATGACTGGCTTTATCGCATTTTTAAAAGTATTTCCATCGACGAATACAGCTATTATATCATCGCTGACTTCCCACTGAAAGAAAGTGATGAGATCACCATTGATGTACGTTGTCTTTGATCATGTTTGGAAAATTGATATATAAATACTATTGGGTAATTTTTTCAGGTACACTTGCCGTCTGTATCTGGTCTTTATTTTTATTGCCGGGATTAAAAACCGAAGCTGATTTCAAGAATTTTTTTCCAAAAGGAAATCCGGCATTAGTTGAATATGAATCATTTACAAAACAAATGGGTTCCTCAGAAAACATGATGATTTTGGCCGTCCGCCATACTTCATCTGTTTTTGATGAATTGTTCCTTAAAAAGATAGAAGCGCTGCAGTTATATATTGATTCGTTGCCTGAAACAGAAAATTCAATTTCAATTCTGACTTTACCTAAATACTATCAGAATGTATTTTCCTTCACAAGTAAAAGAGCTTATTTAAGTCACGAGCACCCGGATCGATTCCGAAAAGACAGCCTAACCATTTTCAGGGATTATCTCGTAACACAACATTTTATTTCACAGGATGCCCGAACACTAAAAATCCTGATCAAATTAGAAAAAGATTTATCCTTTAAAAAGACTGACTTATATATCAGGGGAATTGATGTTCAGGCGAAACTGCTGGGCATAGGTACAATTCATTTATTGGGTAGAAAGGTAATGGAGTCTGAATTTGTAAAGATTATTAACAGTGAATTAAAAACTTCTCTGATACTTAGTCTTTTATTTATTGCCACGGTGCTTTATCTTTTACACAGGTCCATTGCCGGTGTTCTTATACCATTAGTGTGTATGTCAATATCACTACTGATGCTGTATGGATATCTGGCGTTTTTCGATAGACCACTTTCGATCATGGCCAATTTATTTCCCACGCTTATATTAATTGTAGGTATCTCAGATGCCATGCACATTACAGGCACATATGCCTTTGAAACTATAAATACGACTGATAAGGTTTTGGCTATGAATAAAACATTGTCAGAAATAGGGCTTACAACATTTATTAATAGTTTTACTACAGCCATTGGATTTTTGACTTTACTGTCCATGGAAATGCAGACTTTAAGAGATTTTGGCTTAGATGCAGCCGTTGGACTCATGATAGCCTGGATCAATTCTGTCTTAATTTTACCGGCGCTTTTATTGAAATTTAACCTGTCAGCTTCATTCTCAAAACCAATACAGTCAAAAAATTGGGACACAGCTTTAAAAGCTATCGTACATTTCGCTATTTCATACCCTAAATTCATTTCATGCTGTTTTATATTGATCATTGGCGTTTCAGCGGTTGGCTTATTCAATATCAACACAAACAACTACATGATAACGAGTCTGCCTGATAAAAACAGGCTACAAAACGATTTTAAATTTTTTAATGATACAATGAAAGGAGCCAGATCGTATGAGTTGATTATAAAAACCAAATACAATCTGAAACTCAATGATATCAGAATAATACGGGATATTGAAAAACTGGAAAATTATTTAAAAGTAAATCATGGAGTGACTGAAATTATTTCGCCGGTAACAGGATATAAATGGTTACGAGTCGCTTCTGACAGAAAAGCCGGTTGGGAGCTGCCGGAATCCCGGGATGTCATGGATCCATTATACCCAAAACTGATTTCACAGGAAAATAAATTTGTTCTGAGCATCATTGATTCCACAGGAACAACAGGAAGATTATCAGGTCGTATGCCCGATATTGGCCGGAAAAACATGGAAATGATGTATAAAAATACCGGATTATGGATCGACAAAAATATAGATACTTCCCTTGTCAAATTTCATCTTACCGGCCCGGATTATATGACGGACATAGGACATCAACTTAGAATCGATAATATGCTGCAAAGTTTCTGGCTCGAAATACTTGTAGTTTCCTTAGTGATTGGCTTGATTTACCGTTCGAGGATCATGATTCTGGTGACATTCATTTCAAATATAATCCCGATTATTATTATTGGCGGACTGATGGGTTTTACGGGCATAGAACTCAGAGGCTCTACAACCGCTATCTTTGCCATTGGATATGTTATTGCCGTGGACGATACCCTTCATTTAATAAATCGTTTTCAGCTGGAAAAAAAGAAAGGTAATACTACATATCAAGCCATTATGAACACGATGGTTCAAACAGGGCGGCCTTTGGTTATGACTTCAATGATATTATTTGGTGGATTTGCTATTCTTATGCATTCATCTTTTGGTGATGTATTTATGCACGGCTTTCTCATCAGTCTGATTGTGGCTATCGGACTTATTTCAGAGCTTTTGATGACCCCGATTCTGATCAACTATTTTTATAAGGAAAAACAAAATCTGCATGGATAAATTTAACCTGCAATACATTATTATAATCAACCCGAATTGCCACCAGGGCAAAGCTTGGGATAAATGGCGGCTGATCAAAAAACAAGTACTGGAAAGTCTTCCTGAACCAGGATTTATTTTCGTTTTAACACCGGAATTTAACTGGGATAAGGACATTACACCAATGCTAAGCAATAAACAAAACAATATCATTATTTCTGCCGGAGGTGACGGTAGTATGCATTACCTTGTCAATTATGTAATGGGGCTTCCCGAAAAAATAAGACGTAATATCGCTATTGGAGCAATAGGTTTGGGGTCAAGCAATGACTTCCATAAGCCCTATCGTCAAAAGATAGAAGGTATTCCTGTAAAATTTGATTATACAAAAGAACCTGTTTTATGTGATGTTGGTGTAGTGCACTTTGCCGACTCTAATAATGTTATTCAAAAAAAATATTTTATTATAAATGCCAGTTTGGGCGTGACCGCTTTTGCCAATAATAATTTTAATCATCCAAAAGAATGGCTAAAATTATTAAAAAAATACTGCACCAATACAGCCATTACATTTACGGCCATATTTTCCATTTTAAACTATAAAAATACTCTTATGAAGATAAGTTTTAACGGGCAAACCATAGTTTCACCCGTCGCGAATGTAAATATTCTGAAAATACCATACGTTTCGGGTAGCTTGTATTATTCTGTTCCAATTAAGCCGGCCGATGGCAACCTAAGTCTGCATATTTGTCTTAACATGAATAAATGGGAACTATTGAAAGTTTTGTATAACCTGACCAAAGGTTTATTTTATGCTGATCATAAAACCATCTCAGTAACCAGCGATAATCTGGAAGTTTCATCAGATGAACCTTTTATTTTTGAATGTGACGGTGAAACTGAAACTGCCCAAAAAGTGACCTTCAGCATTATCCATAAAGGAATAAATATATTAAACTAAATTACAATATGAAAAAGTCAATATCGAATAAACAAATTTCATTCGGAACATGGAGATTCTGGAAGTCCTATTTAATTCATATGCGACCTTATCTCTTTTTTGTATCCGGAATAGCAGGATTAAGTGGTATTGCTTTGGCAGATTTTTCCAGTCTTTCGGAATGGAAAACAATAATTATTTTAATACCTTTTTTTCTTGGCTATGGATTTGGCCAGGCACTCACCGATTGTTTTCAGATCGATACGGACAGAATTTCCGCTCCATACCGACCTATGTCCCGGGGAATTATAAACGTAAAATCAGTGCTCCTGACCAGTATTGTTGGTCTTACTCTTATAGGGTTCATCCTGTTTGTATTTCATTTGTATAGTTTTTTATTAAGTTTACTGGCAGTTTTTGGATTAGCCACTTACTCCTATGTGAAAAAAAATATTTGGTTTGGAGGACCTTTCTATAACGCATGGATTATGGCACTTCTGCCAATCATGGGTTATTTTGCATCTGTTGGTAATGGTATTAAAATTTTCCCTCATAACCACATACATCTTATTTTTATTACATTTTTTTTATACGCAAATTTTGTACTGATCGGATATTTAAAAGATATAAACGCGGATCGTGAAACAGGGTATAAAACTTTTCCTGTTGTCTTCGGCTGGAATAAAACTATGATCGTTGGAGATATATTTGGTATCATTGCCCTCTCCATATTCTGGACTTCCGGAGTTGATACAATTGCTTCGTATATTTTCGGAATTATCGGGAGCATCATTTTTATTTTCGGACAGATCCTGGGTCATATTAGTAAAAATAAAAACGAGAAAGAGGCAATGATACCGATTATTTCTACAGTCAGAACTTTTATTCTTATACAATCAGCTTTTATTTTGAATCAAAAACCGGAATGGCTCCATCAAATATGGATATTGTATGTTCTTTTTGAAATTGTACTGTATTATCGCCCAAGTAAATTTCAAATTTAATGGAAGACTAAAAATTATAAAACGTACCGGCTTGCAGACAATAGCCCCGAAAATTAAACTAAAGCAGTATTAATTCTTGTAGATAAAAGCGATTTTCATACTTTTGCGCCTTCATAAAAAAATTTACATGATATCTGTCGATGGTTTAGCAGTTGAGTTTAGTGGTTCTACCTTATTCAGTGATATTTCTTTTGTTATCAATGAAAATGACAAGATTGCCCTGATGGGTAAAAACGGTGCCGGCAAATCCACCATGATGAAAATTATTGCCGGAGTGCAAAAACCCACCAGGGGCTTCATCCGCGCTCCCAAGGACGCCGTAATTGCTTACCTTCCGCAGCATTTACTGACGGAAGACCACTGCACTGTTTTTGAAGAAACACTCAAAGCTTTTGAGCAGATTTTTCACATGCGCGACCGAATGGCTTTTCTGAATAGTGAACTGGAAACGCGAACGGATTATGACTCGGATGAGTACATGAAACGTATAGAAGAGGCCTCTGAATTGGGCGAAAAATTTTATTCTCTCGAAGATATCAATTATGATGCGGAAGTTGAAAAAACACTTTTAGGTCTTGGATTCCACAGAGAAGATTTTACCCGGCCAACCAGTGAATTCAGTGGTGGCTGGCGTATGCGTATCGAGTTGGCCAAAATCCTCCTGAAAAAACCGGACTTGATCCTTCTGGACGAACCGACCAACCACATCGATATTGAATCGGTAATATGGCTGGAAAACTTCCTCATCAACAAAGCCCGGGCTGTCATGGTGATTTCTCATGACCGGGCGTTTATTGACAATATTACCAACCGGACCATAGAGGTGACCATGGGACGTATTTATGATTACAAGGCCAATTACTCCCACTACCTTCAATTGAGGGAAGAACGGCGTGCAGCTCAAATAAAAGCCTACAAAGAACAACAAAAAACCATTGCAGAAAGCAAAGAGTTTATAGAGCGTTTCAGGGGTACCTATTCCAAAGCCAATCAGGTCAATTCTGTAGAACGTATGCTGGAAAAAATGACCATTATTGAAATTGATGAAGTGGATACATCCTCCTTAAAACTCAAATTCCCGCCGGCACCCCGGTCAGGTGATTACCCCCTGATTGTGCAACATTTATCGAAAAAGTATGATGATCATGTGGTATTCCGGGATGCCGGTATGGCAATTGAAAGAGGGCAAAAAGTAGCTTTTGTAGGTAGAAACGGAGAAGGAAAATCAACCATGATCAAAGCGATAATGGGGGAAATAGACTATGAAGGAAAGTGCGATCTGGGACATAATGTAAAGGTTGGCTACTTTGCCCAAAATCAGGCTTCGCTCCTGGATGCCGGCTTAACCGTCTTTCAGACCGTGGATGAAGTAGCGGAAGGAGATATCCGTACCCAGATTAAGACCATACTCGGCTGTTTTATGTTTTCAGGCGATGATATAGATAAAAAAGTCAGCGTCCTTTCCGGAGGGGAAAGAACCCGTCTGGCTATGGTAAAACTGTTGCTCGAACCCGTAAACCTGCTTATCCTCGACGAGCCGACCAATCACCTGGACCTGCGTTCCAAAGACGTACTGAAAGAAGCATTGCTGGCGTATGATGGTACCATGATTCTGGTTTCTCACGACCGGGACTTCCTGCAGGGCCTGGCTGAAAAAGTGTTTGAGTTTAAAGATAAAAGGGTTTTGGAACACTTCGAGACAATAGATGATTTCCTCAAAAGGAACCGCATGGAAAGCCTGAAAGAAATCGAGAAAAAAGGATAGATTTGTTATGGCCATGTTGTCAACAGAAATGCACACGGACCGGCTCATTTTACGTCCGCTTAAAATGAGTGATGCTCCCGATCTGCTGCTGCTGGATTCAAATCCGGAGGTCATGCGTTTTTTAGGAAACCGTCCGGTTAATAGCCTGGATGAAGTGTATGCCTACCTGCAAAATATTATGCAACAATATAGTCAGAACGGAATCGGAAGATGGGCCGTAATGGAAAAGACGTCCGGATTTTTTGTTGGTTGGGCAGGAATGAAGTATATAGATACCTCTATCAATAACCATAGCCACTTCTATGATGTGGGATATCGGTTAAAACCTGAATTCTGGGGAAAAGGATACGCTACGGAATGTACCAGACTATGAGTAAATTATGCCACAGACGTGTTGCACCTGAATATACTTTATGCCATTACACACGTTGAAAATTCAGCTTCCCAAAACGTTCTTAAAAAATGTGGTTTTACACAAAAGAACAACTTCCCGGATACCATTTACGGGCAAACCATAGATTGTATTTGGTTTGAACGGATGTGCCGGCAAAACGAGACCCAACCCTGAACAGACAATCAGACCTTAAAGTGACTGCGCACTTTAGCAGTTATTTGGTTTTCAGAAAGATGGGCTTGAGCACTGTCCAGTTCGATCTCCAGAGACCTTAACAGGCCTTCCTTTTTGACATAATTGCGAAACTCTTCCTGCGCCTTACCCGGCCCGATAACATACAATACCTCAATTCCTGAAATGGAATGGCTGACTTGTCTGAAAAAATCATGCAACTCTTTGGAAATTTTATTGGTATTCGCATTCTGGCTGCTTCCAAAACTTCCATGAAGATTCGATTTTATTCTTTTAACCGGGTCGTAGTCCCCTTCATTGGAACGATCCTGCGTGTGGATTAAAATCGCTTTTTCATGATCTATCCATAATCCTGCAACTTTTTTATCCTTATACATAGATATATGTTTTATACATACAAAACTATAGGATATAGGCTTCGGATAGACTGAGATACAACACCGGGAAACATGATTCAAATCATTAATATCCTATGCGTTCATCCATATAAAATACCATTAAAAACGATGCAGCTTGTTTTCAAAATGAAAGCAAAATCAAATTAACCGGACACCAAATTGGTGATCGCCCGCTTAAAAAATGTTAACCATCATGTATACCCTTTTAATACTTCCCTTCGTTTTTGTATTTGCCCGGGTATTTTAAGCTATGAAGACAGCCCATTTGTGGTTGGCAACTCTATACAACACCACTTATGCCTGGCCGGATGATTTTTTTTGGCTTTTCCCAATAGTCACATCCTGTTTTTATAACAAGGTATTTTAGAAAAAAACCAAAACTTCCCGGTTGTAGTTTGTACGACAATATGAATAGCTTTGAGACGATTTAATTTAAAATTGTGGTTTTCTGCTCCAAATTACAAAATGATTAAATACCTTTGTTTCTGTTATATTGGCTGTTCAGTTATAAAATCTATTTTCTGATTTAAAATCATTTGTCATGGCGAAAAGTAAAGATGTCAAAAAAGAAGTGAAAAAGGAAGCACTTAAAACACCAAAGGAAAAAAAAGCAGAAAAGAGACTGAAAAAACCGAAATACGATTAAGCCTGACCTGAAAACCCCGGGTCTGCTCATCGATTTTTGTCAATATCCGCTTCGGACTTTTTTCTCCTGAAAATACCCATGCCGGGTACGGTTACCAAACGCTGAAAGGCGGAGTGGTTAGTAATGGCATTAATACAAGTGAAGTTATAAAGTGTAATCGGTATGATTAAAAAGTATTGTGGTAACACACCTCGTTGTATTACATACCATGCTAAGCTCAGGTATCCGGATGAGCAGGTAAAATTAAGTGTAGACCCGCTTTATTTGTTGAATGACAAAATCCGGGTTTAAAACGGCACTAAAGCAGCATATTATGTTGGTAAATCCGAACCAATAAATTGACAAAGCTTGGGACAGATCTTGTAAACTGAATAATCCCCTATTGGATAATGACCAGACGGTTCCAACTGATTTGGTCTCGCGGAATTCCGATACCGGCACTATAAAGACCGGCAGGCAAATCGGCTACTGAAACAGTGTCTCCTGTATTTACCGTACAACTGACTACCGTTTTTCCTGTCATGTCCAGGATCTCAAGTGTTGCATCACGGCGATCATGAGGTAGCCTGATGGTTATGAAGCCGTTTGCCGGGTTGGGATAAATCACTTGATCAGGACGATCTTCGCTAGTAACTGTTTCGGTCGTTTCTCCTAACCGAATGCCACAGCTACCTGAACCCTGGCCTGAAATCAACGCATCGGATAAACAATTCAGATAACACTCCAGATTGGTATAACCTGGTATTCCATATATTTTTTGGGAAAGTGAGGAACCGTTATGATCCTGGGTGCCTGGGTCAAGGCCATGAAATGTCTCCCAGTAATCTGGCATGCCGTCGCTGTCCGTATCAGCCGGCGGAGTTTTGTCGTTCTGAATGCTGAACCCGTCATGATAATGGTCTTCTTCTATAGTCAGAGGGTCTATCTGGTCATTATTTATAGAACTAAACAACCTGAAGTCCATTGCATCCCGGGGAAAGGCCCCTGTGGACTGTGCCAGCAGGCTTTTTAGTTGTGATACCGGTGTGTACGTGATGGCTGGAAATGCATGTCTTAAATTGATTCGCTGGGCAATACCAAGATCCGTATTGGGGTGATATAGATCAAAATCATTACAGCAATAAAACAAATCATAATCCGAATAATCGGCATATAAATTCATCATATTTCCGGAGAAATACAACTGATTCTGTTGAAAATGAAGTAAATCGTGATGGTACATGGCGTTGGAAAACTGCCTGCCGGCGTGATATAAATTATTGACGGCATTCATATGGAGAAAAAAGTGCCCGCCACCGCCGCTTGGGCCTTCATACCAAAGTTCGATACGGGGATCCCAGGCCAGGTTATTGGAAAGCTCCAGTTTTATTGTCCTTCCGTTGCAGGTTTCGGATTCACAACTGATCTCCGGCATTCGTCCGCCTATTCTGTTCCACACATTATGGTGGATAGTTAAACTGTCAAGACGGCTTTGACTGGAAGTATAGTTAATCAGCATACCTCCGAGGTAACTATGGCTGCCTAAAGTTTCGGACAATAAACAGTGTTGAATAGTCAGCGATGAAGAACGGGATATGTCAACCGCTTCGTCGCTGGCCTGACCAAAGGAACAATGATCGATGATGGCGGTATGAACACCGCCAAGCGTAATGCCATCTTCCGCAATCCAGTATGGCGACGGATACGTTTCCCTGTCCCCGATTCTGGAGCGAAGGTGCCTTATAATAAAATTGCCAGAAGAGGGATTTTCTTCATTATAACTTAAAAATCCACGGACAATGATTCCGGACGGCGATGTTTGACCGGCCAGGGTAAAATCTCCATGACCCGGTGGTACTTCAATAGTCGTAGGTATCGTACCGCTGACTTTAAATAAGATATAACGTTTTCCATTTTCATTGATGGCTGCCTGAAGTGAACCCGGACCATCGGCATTCAGATTTGTGACGTACAGCACTTTCCCTCCTCTGCCCCCGCTGGCTAAAGCTCCAAATCCTTCCGCGCCAGGAAATGCTGGTATTTGTGCAGATGAGGTACAACATACCATACACCACAACAATAAACTAATTTGAAAATAATTAGATGACATATAGATCTATTTTACGGCAAAAATCGGGATTTTACCCTGTTTATTCTCTTACATTTGCGACTGAATCTCTCATTTATGCGACATGTACTGTTATTCTGCCTGTTTTTAAAATTTTTTGCTACTCCGGTAAAAGCACAAATCATACCGGATATACCCTTTTGTTCAAAACCCGTCATAGTAGATGGTAACCTGGAAGAGTGGACATTACCAATCCGGTTTTCAAATCCTTCCTTAAAAAAAGAGAACAACAATATTATTTGCGGCTTGTGCTGGGATGCCGGCTTTCTGTATATCGCTTTCCGTGTCCGGGACACACAATTGTGTGTGAATGAATCCGGTAACGGCAATTCCAGATTATATTTTAATGATGCGGTTGAAGTGTACATCGATAGTAAAAACGACAGTAATAAACACATGGACCTCAATGACTATCAATTTCTGCTCAGTATTTCTGAACATGCTACCATTTTTAAAGGAGATAAACAGCAAATTAAAGAAGGCAGTTTGGTACCAAAAGATCACGAAGGCATAAATATGATCATACAGAACAAAGTCAGTATACAAGGCACCATAAATAATACGACGGATCAGGATGAAGGGTACTGCATAGAAAGCGCCATTCCCTGGTCGGCCATAGGTATCAGACCCGTTGAAGGATATGCTTTCAGAATCGATTTGTGTCACGACGATGTAGATACGATTTCTGACATTAAAACCTGGCCGGTAAACTTTCATCCACCGACGTTGCAATTTGTCAACCTGCAGGGACAAAATGACTTTGGGTATCCGGATCAGTGGCATCGTGTGCAACTCACCGGTAAACCCGGGTGGGAATATCGGTGGCGCCATTTCCTTCAGCTTTTGTCTCCCGCGACCAGGATAAGTATTGTTTTGGTAATATTGACTTTTGTTATCCTATTGTGGCTTCAGCACCATAAAATCAAATATTACAGGAAATTCCCCAATAAAGAACAATTATTATCCGCTTCCCGGCACAATACCTCGTCTGATTTGATGAAGCACGATCAAATCAGCGCAGAGACTACCAGATTGAAAAACTATATTGATGCCCATATGATGGAAGACATTCCGGTAGAACATCTGGCAAAAGAACTAAACATCAGCGTCAGACAATTGCAGCGGCTGCTCAAAGCCCATTTAAATGTATCGCCCAGACAATATGTGACCATACAGCGACTTGAAAAAGCATCAGAGTTACTCAGGGAAGGTACGTTGAACATTTCAGAAATTGCCTTTGCATGCGGTTTTACAGATCCGTCTTATTTTGGGGTCGTTTTTAAAAAATATTTTGAAATGACCCCGGTGGACTATAAAAAACGCCATGCTTAATTTTGCTGACTGGTGCGATGGAATTGTTTAAAGTACAAAATCTATAAATGTACCATAGCAACTTTGCGCTAATTTTCCGGAATTATTTATGAACGTAGGTGCCGTTTTGATTTTCAAAAACAGTGTATCCTCTGGACTTAATATAATGGACAGTACTATCATTAAGATATGGATAGGCAACCACACCATAGTAAAATCTCGCCTCTATATGATACGGCTCATTATTTAAAACTATAGAGTCTGGTGGACAACTGCTTTGAGAAACCAAAGCTTCAATTTTATTTCTGTATTCCGGTTTGTCGAGCCTCGGCTTCATTGGCTTTATTCTTTCGACACTATATCTGATGGCCGCTATATAAAAAAGAGACTGAACAAAGGTGTTGATTGAAATGAACTTATGTCTGAAATGATCTAAATAATGGAGAAACAGGGCAATTAAAATAAAAAACGGCGTGGCAGAAACAAACAGATACACTTCTCTTTTGGTTGCTGAAACAGACAATAACACCAAAGGTATGCCGATCCAAAGCAAAAGAAGAAACCGCTCCTTTGTTAACCGGGTATAACATTTCAGCAATAAAAAGATGCAAGGCAAATATATCAGTTCATTAATATAGATTCGCATGGCATTGACATAATAATACCAGGAGCCTTCGTGATTTTGCACAACACTGGATACAGGTTTAATGATTCCATCGTAAAGCAACGAAGTTTCCATAGGAAACGTAGTATAAATCCAGAATAACCACGGAGAAATGGTTAAAAAAAATAAGGTCATGGCAGATGAGGAAAAATAAAGCCACGATTTGAGGTTTCTTTTTTCAAACCCAAAGTAGGTTATGCAGACCATCAGAATAAAAAAAGCCATGATCCATTTGGTCAAAAAAGCCAATCCCGCTATAAAACCAATGATTACACCCGGTTTGATATCCGATTGGTCCGACTTTATCAGTAAAAAATACACGGCGAGTTGAAATAAAAAATGAAAAAGTGTATCGACATGATCTCCGGATAACTGCCCTATATTAATGACATACAAAAGGCCGTTAATGGAATAAAAAAATGCAGCCAGTAGCCCAATTTTTTCGTTAAATAATTTTTTTCCAATTAAATAAGTCAGATAAATACTCAGCACTGAAATTAAAAGCGAAAAGAATCGCAGCCCAAGTTCGTTGTATCCAAATATTTTCAGCCCGGAAGCCATAACCCAAAGGGCAAGTGGTGGTTTAGCCAACCACACGTGGCATAATGCCCATTCTTTTGGATCCAGTTTAATCAGCCCATCATCAATCAACACAGGTTCTAATGGGGAAGACACCAGATTTTTTGATACCAGAGCATGATAACGTTCATCCCACTCACCCAGGCTCAGGTACATCATACCGTAAATCCGGATGAGAGCCCCGGCAAGTAAGATTAACCATAGCTTGTATCTCGACATCTTTTTATTTAGCAAGGATAATTAATGGAACATTTTAATCATAGCTGACAGCCATAAATTATATTTTGGCAGTCAGAGTACACCGGGCAGCAAGATAATATTTTTTACACATTCTGAACCGTATTGAATAAGTCCCTGTTTCAAAAATAGCGCATACCCTAAAGTTCCCCTCAATATTTTAAGTTTAAACGCAGATCTCCGATTTGTTTTATCCTACCCCTATATTCCGGCGCCTTAGGATGCAACTGCCGATAAAATCAGGTGATCCTTGACCTTTAACCTGTTTTATTCTTTTAATATTTGTTTCTGATTTGCTATTAAACCCAATAAATTTGCACGAAGGTTATCCTGTAGTCAGATAAGCATCTGAGTTTTTACAAAAGTTCTTGAGCAGTTTACAAAAGCCTTTTATTCAGGGCTTAGCTTTAGATACTTTCCCGACGGAATGGGGCAATTCTGCTACGGCACTACCATACCAGGCTTGGTCGGCGTTTGGTTTTTGTATTGTTACCGATGATACCCCCATTTCCTCCGAAATTTTAGGTTCATCTGAATTAGGAACAAATAATGTTATTCCCACAAAAACGACGGTTAATAATTTCCGGAACATTTTACTGCTGGTTTTACATGTACAAAGTTCACTAAAAATGATACATGCCCCTATATTACAGCCCTTTATTTTTGTCGCAATTCTTACACAGCACATTTTTTCCCCTTCCTGGTTTACCTATAACCATATTAAAAAGAAACGTCAGAAGAGAATATACACTCCTGACGTCCCACTTAAAACCCTGATTTGTATTATACCAAAGGCGTTTAATCCCGGCTTTTATTGAAATATCAAACCAATTTTACGCTCCGGCATTATTCACCGCAATAATTTTTTTATCAATTTTGGCTTTTTCTAGTTTTTGATTCAACAGTTCAGCTTTATCAGCCACCACTTTAACTTTTTCTTTAGCCCCATTGAGCCGGCCTGTCAGCAGGTTTAAATTTGCCATTTGAGCATTCGATGGTTTTCCGGCATAACCCACCACCTCGCCGTACAACGTGGCTATTTTTTCTCTCAGCTGGGGTTCAGCCGCACCCACATAATTATCTCCCTTTGTCACCACCAGTTGACTGCGCAAGGCTTCGATTTCTTTAATATAAGCCTCCAGGTTCAGTTGCTTTGATAGCTTTTTATCTTTAATTAAAGGCAAAATTTCTTCTGCTGTTTTCTGAAGCATGTCCAGTTTATCCACTTCAAAAGCAAGGACTTCCATCATACGGTAAAGTTCCATACTTTTTTCATCTTTAACCTTTCTGTCCGCTGTCGAATGGATGGAGTTCTCATCGTATTTCAGTTCTATCTCTTCCTTAAAAACAGTATTGCCTTTGGTGATCTTAACCGTATATTTTCCGGCAGGTACTGTAGGCCCCGCAAAGCCTCCAAATGTAAACGTTTTACCTTTGGCCGTTTTGGGAGGATTGAGTGTATAATTCCATTGAACTTCATTGATGCCTTTGCTTTTACCCGGTACAAGATCAGCTACCTTAACCCCGTCTTCATTGTACACTTCCATGGTCATTTTCCCAAAAGTATGCCTTTTATTCATGAAATAAACAATTCGTGCCGAAGTGGTGGGATTGTCACCAACATACTCGCCAACAGCAGGAAAACTCTGAAATGAAGTACTTTCATTCATCACAGTGGGCCCAACCCGAATGAAATCGAGTTCTTTTTCCATCGCTTCTTCTGTAATTGCCCGCAATGGGGTGATATCGTCAATAATAATGACACCCCTTCCATGAGTAGCCATGATCAGGGCATTTTCTTTTTCATTCAGGGCCATATAGTGTACAGCGACGGAAGGCATATTATTTTCAAACTTTGCCCAATTTTGTCCGGCATCCAAGGACACATATAATCCAAACTCCGTACCCAAAAACAACAGGTTTGGATTTTTAGGGTCTTCCTTAATACACCTTGCGTATATGGGAATCTGGTTATTTATCACAGACGTCCAGGTTTTACCGCCATCGCTGGTTTTCATGACATACGGCTTCAAATCACCCCGGGTATGGCCGTCAAAAACGACATAGGCTGTATTTTTATCAAAATGGCCGGGTTCAATGTAATATACCCACGTGTTTTTCGGTACACCGGATATATTGCCTGTCACATTATTCCAGGTTTTACCACCGTCAAAGGTAACCTGGACATGACCATCGTCGGTGCCCGCCCAGATCACATCCTTGTCCAGCGGCGATTCATTGATTGTAAAAACGGTACAATGATTTTCAGCGCCCGAATTGTCGGCACTTAACCCCCCGGATTCTTCCTGCAACTGCTTTTTAGGATCGTTGGTTGTCAGGTCAGGCGACATTTTGCGCCAGGTTTCACCCATGTCATCAGAAACATGGATATACTGGCTTCCAACGTAAATTCGTTGTGCATCGTGTAAGCTGGTTGAAAGGGGTGCATTCCAGTTAAATCTTAACTTGGGGTCACCTTCTTCCGCATAGGGTTTTATGGTTTTTGCCTGACTTTTTGCCACGTCCACCCGCCAGATATTTTCAGCGCCCTGCATTTCAGAATATACAATATTTGCATTGGATGGGTGCGGGTATACTCTGAAGCCATCTCCATAACCAACAGAGACCCAATCGCTGTTTTTTATGCCCCCTACTTTTTTGCTGGGTCCGGCCCAGGATCCGTTGTCCTGCAGTCCACCGTATACCCAGTATGGTTTCTGATGATCAAATGATACATGATAAAATTGGGACAAAGGCAATCCCTTAACCATTTCCCACACATTGCCACCATCCCATGAACGGTACACCCCGCCATCCGTGCCAACCACAATTTTATTCGAATCGTTCGGGTCAAAAATAAAGTCGTGAAAATCCGAATGGATGCCTCCGCCAATATTTCTGAAGGTTTTACCACCGTCTTTACTCATGTAACCCTGCAGCCCCGCTTTGAGAATAACTTCCGGGTTTTTAGGATCGATCACGATTCTGGAAAAATAAAATGGCCGTACAACCAGTTCGAAATCCCCATTCAGCTTTTCCCATTGACCACCTGCATCGTTCGACCGGTACAGACCCTTGTCTTCTGCCTTTTCTGTTTCCAGTACCGCATATACGACCGAAGCATTGGAAGGCGCCACAGACACCGTTATCCTTCCCAGCTTTCCGGCCGGAAAACCCTGGTGAATTTTATTCCACGTGACTCCACCGTCTGTAGTTTTATATAAAGCACTGTGGCTTCCACCCGAGTTGAAGGAGTACGCTGTTCTTCTGAATTCCCAGAAAGCTGCATACATGACCTCAGGATTTGAAGGGTCCATGATCAGTTCGGAACAGCCCGTAGTGGCATTGACATAAAATATTTTATTCCATGTTTTACCGCCGTCAGTCGTTTTATAAACCCCGCGTTCTTCACTATCTCCCCACAAAGCACCCATTACGCCCACATAAACCACATTGGATTGTTTGGGATGCACAATGATATTGCTGATTCTTTCCGACGATTTCAGTCCCATGTTTTCCCAGTTCTGTCCGCCATCAATGGATTTGTAAATACCGTCACCTACACTGACACTGTTCCGGGTCCATGTCTCACCGGTACCCACCCATATGGTTTTATCCGGATCATTGGGGTCCAGCTCTATGGCACCAATACATTGAGTGTGTTTATCAAAAATGGAATTGAATGTGACACCCGCATTATTGGTTTGCCAGACACCACCACCGGCAGCACCTACATAAAATATCCTGGAATTGGAAGGGTGCGCCTCCAGATCGGTTACCCTGCCACTCATCACAGCAGGTCCGATTTGTCTGGCACGAACAGCACCAAATATTTCTTCACTTTTCAGTGGCAATGGTTTTTGGCCGTGTCCAATATAGGCGAACAGTAAGCCCACAAAAAACAAATATCGTTTCATATAGTAATATTGAAAACAAGAGTTAAAAAAATAAGAAGTATAAAAGAGGTGTATTTCAGATAAACACCACAAGACAAGTATTTAATTTCCCTCAGGAAAAGCAAACTCTTTATCGTCGATCACTACATTAAATTCAATTTGTGAAATGGAAATCGATGCCTGTGTTTGACCTTCAAATTTCTGGTCCATGGTAAAGGGCACCATCAGACCGTTGACCTCCTGATAATCCGACATGGTAGCTTCTGCCGTTTTACCCTTGGCAGGTCCTTTTTTTATGACTGAACGCGTCATAATAGGAACAAAATTTTCCTTATCAAAAAAGTATACTGTAGCATTTTCTTCTTCCTTGCCGTCAATAATAATTGGCTTTTTTGTCAGTTTTATTTTGAAGCAGTCGGTGCCTTCCACGGTTTCGTTACCTTGCAATTCGACCGTATAACCCTTTTCTTTGTATCGCAAAAATGGATCAGGAAAATCAGCTACTTCAGCTTTGGTGATTTCATTATCCTCCGCTTCCATCTTTTCAGCTTTCATGGTCATGAAGTTAGTAGCCCAGCCGGTCGTACCATCAAAAGCTGGTTGCACGATGTTCATACCCTGAAACGTAAACGATATTTTTTGTTTCATTGGCTTTGTTAACATGACAGCAGGAAATTCCATTCCCTGGGCTTTTATTTTACCTGTAGACCGCATGGACGTAATTTTACTCCAGGCTTCCCGTCCGCCGGTGTTTTCATAATATTTATTGATAATTTCATCGGCTGTTTGAGCGTATAGAAAATTGCCGATGAATAGAAACAAACCGAATAAGATTGGCTTTGAAATAGTCATTTTTAATTGATTTAATTGATTTTGAAGAATAATATAACCTGCAAACAAACGATGCTGATCGTGATATTGTTCCAAATATACTGCCTGACCGACCAGTTTTCCTTTTTTATTCGACCAATTCAGTTTATTTTAAGACCATTATTCATAGTCGGTTAAAATAGGAGTCCGGTTCACCAATATTCATAGCCTATATCCGTTCGATCAGGGCTGCATCATTTTCCCTGACAGAATTAACTCTGGTCGAAACTGCATAGGCTTCCATGTTTTCGGACGGGTATGGAATAAGGAGCTGAAGGGCGTCAGTAGCAGTAATTTCCGGGTCAATCCAGAGTTTTTCATGCTCCGGAAGCAACATGGCCGGCATCCGGTCGTGGATTTTTTCCATCAGGGTGTTGGGTGCACGTGTAATGATGGTAAAACTGTTCAGTAATTCGCCGGTTTCAACATCCTTCCACACATCCCAGAGTCCCGCAACCGAAAAAATATCCTGATCTTTGGCAATTATCCGGTATGGTATTTTTTTACTGCCTTCCTTTTTCCATTCATAAAAGCCATCCAGAGGTACAATACACCTGTTGCGGGCAAGCAAGGGTTTGAATACCGGCTTTTCTAAAAGTGTTTCTACCCTGGCATTGATCATTTTTGAGCCGATACCTTTGTCTTTAGCCCAGAATGGAATAAGTCCCCAGCGAAATAATTGCAGATGGCTAAGATCCCGGGAAGTGATCACAGGATGACGCTGCGTTGGGGCAACATTATAGTTTGGCAAAGGATTGTATCGCTCCAGTTCTTCAGAATAAAAGGTTGCGTGAAAACGGGCTTCAATTTCTTTTTCTGTTTTGGTTAAGGAAGACCGGCCACACATGATACTGCTGCTTTAGTAATTATTATTTCTTTTTCACAAAACTGTCAATACCTTTCCGCTTCAATTCCTCCGAAGCTGCCTGAGCCTGATTTTCAGAACTGTATCGCACGGCAATGACCGAATGAAATTCAGACGCCGGAAACACAATGATTTCTGCCTTTACATAGCCGGCTTTTTTCAATCGATTCACCATCTTTTGGGCATTTTCCTTCAAAAGATAACTTCCGGCCATCACCATATAGACCCCGCCATCTCCGGATAGTTCGGATACATTGCGGGTTTTGATGTCTTTTACCGGCTCCGGAGTGTTTTCTTTTGGCTTTAATGCGGGTTTTGAAGCCGGTTGCTGTTCTGATGGGGCAGCCTTATCAACACTGCCTTCTGTTTTTTCCTTTTTTTGAGGAACACTGGTCTTCAGTTTTTTTTCTTCGATTTCTTTTAGTTTTGCGTCAACATCATTATAATTTATCCCGCCATCCACGATATCTTCATTGGATATCATCTGGTTATTTAACGTATCTGCATTCAACAAACTATCCTGTATTTGTGCCATTTTATCCAGACTGTCTGTAAGCGTGGAGTCCGGTAAGATGGATTCATTTTCTTCGGTATTATGAGTTTTTTGGTACGACTTGATTAAAGCGGTTACCCAAAAATATAAAATAAAAATTACAAGCGCATATATCAAAACTCGGACTAATCTACCCATATTATTTACTTTAAACCCGAAAATATTAACCAAAAGTACAAATTATATTTAATATATGTATTAAACAAATTGGATTATGACATTTAATTTTTATTGGTTTTTAAAAGCCAAAATCCACAGTGGCATGCAGCAGTTAAGACAACCGTAATTTGCATTATTTTGAGGCCTTAACCGCTCCTCTGTTACAGCGATCCCGATTGGTGCGTTGGTTTGTATAACTTGCAAATAAAGTCAGAATTGTCCGGATGGTCTGCCGTTATATCCACATCTTTCGCTGCAGCACCTTCCGGGACCAAAATACGAAGAATGAAAAAGGGACAATCCAGGCTTTTAATCGATATTTTGAAATAAAAAAAAACCCGACCAGGTGCTTGGTCGGGCAATTAAGTGTAATTAGAATTTATTCAATTCTCAAACAACTTAGTTTAATCGGGTGCAAAATACTTTTCTATAGTCTCTTTAAATTTAATGAAATCATCCCCTTATTTTTTTGTCACGCTGATGTAAATGCTGCGGTTTTTTTGTCTGCCCGGTTCCGTTGTATTCTCCCCTGCCGGAAATGTATCGCCAAAACCTTCAGCGCGCATTCTGGATTCAGTTATACCCATTTTTATCAGTTCTTCCATCACTTGAAAAGCCCGGTCTGTACTCAATCGCTGATTCGCTTTCGGATCTCCGCTACCATCAGTGTATCCTCCAATTTTAATGTGAACCGATGGATAAGCTTTCATAATTTCGGCTACATTTTTCAGCTGTTCAAAACTGGACTTTTGTAAGCTGGCTTTATTGGTGTCAAATAGCAATCGGTCAAAATTAAACCATACATTTTTATCTATTGCGCTATTTTTATCTGCTATAAATGAAATCAACTGGTTTTCAATTCCACCTATTATTGCTCCTGATAATTCAAATCCTGAATCTAAGGTATCATAATACAGCTTATCTTCTGTATCTGATATGGTATCCGAAACCTCTGCTCCTGCTCCGGCAGTATCCGTTTCAATGCTATCGGCTGCCACAACTTCAGTATTAAAATCTTTTCGTCCGGCTTTACCACACCCTTTTGTACCAAGCCAATACAAAATTGCACAAATCAAAAGGACAGGAAGTATCCATTTCGTCCGGCTATTATTATATGTTGCCGTAGCCTTGGCCACCATAGGAGTAGCCTGTTTTAATGCACTGTCATATTCGGCATGTTGCAGCGTAGACTCACTTCCGGCAGGCATGGCTGTTTCAATATATGACTTTTGCCCAACAAGGAAATCAGTAAGCGCAGCAGTGCCTTTACCTTCTACTTGTTTTCCAATTAAACCCAATACAAAAGGAGCGGCCAATTTTAATAACGTAGAAGCAGACCCTCTTTTTATACCATTTAAATCTGAAATTAAATCCAAAATGCCCCCTGCTTTATTCCCAAGCAATAATTCAACAATTTGGTCGCCGGAATGCAGCAAAACATTCACTTTGCTTGCCCCACCTTCAAATAAACCATGGACATTTCCCTGACCAGAAACATCCAACCTGGATATCTCATCCATTATTTTTTGAGCGCCTGTTGCCGATTCAGATTTTTTAACCAAAGCATCAAGCAATACCGGGTTCAATGCATCCAAGGAGGAGACGACCGACTTTTCAGTTTCCCCTAAAAAAGCACTTGCCTGTTTTGCAAGTTGTCCGGTGACCTGTTCTTTTATTAATTCCAATAAATTAGCAGACATTGTCCCAAATTTTACTTTTTTTTAAAAGATGAATTTTTTAAGAATGAGTTTTAATCAATTTAAGACGAAAAATAATAACAAAGTCACAATTTTTAACCGGCAATCGAAGTGTTATCATTTTATGTTAAATGGTGTGGTTTATTTTCAAATGCATTAAGCCGTAGAATTCTATTGCAAATCACGTTATTTTTCTATAATTTCGTTCACTTTATCTTTAAGATTTTTTTCAAACTCGAGCATGTTTCCAAATTCGGTACGATAGGCTACCCCCAGTCCATATTTTTCCCTCAGGCCGGTTATCGTAATCGGATCAATATCGTACTTTCCATATAATCGGATTTTCAATTTTCTGTCTTCAGTAAGTCTGAATTCTAAAGCAAAATCCGGAAGGACCTGATTGATGGCGATACCCTGATTCTGAAACACATAGTTCCCGCCTATATCAACTGAAAAACGGTTATTTTTAAATACAAATGTATTTCTGATGGCGATCTCGTCCGGCAATATATTGCTGCTGGCAATACCAAAATTATTATTTCTGACATTGAGGTCAAAGTCAACACCTGAAATCACACCACCTTCACCAACAATGGTATTCAGAGCGTTGGTGATGTACAATGAAAGCTGGCTCGTCAGAAACTCACTTAATGTATTTATACCGGCTGATTGAATTCCGGCAGCCCCGAAAACATCCGCTACCCGATTGGACGGCAAAAATGAATTAAATACAATGAGCCCCAATACCTGACCGTTCAGTTCCAATTCGTTATTTCGCAATATCCGCAATTTACTGTCAGTAAAGTTGGCAACATCACCCGTCAGATTCGGAAAGGACAAATCAAACTTAATTTCCGGTTTAAATAAAGTGCCCCCCAGCTTAAGCTGCAGATCAACTTCCGTATTCTGACCGGCGAGCCGTTGATTATCGGCACTGGCCAGAGTCAGGTATTCTGCAATAAAGGGCTCTACCGATGTCCTTGTCCGATACTTGGCCGTAATATCCAGCGTGGCGTTGACAGGATCGCCTGTCCAGCTGATGGTTCCGCCGCGTTCCACCACAAACGGCTTGGCTACCGGCAGTAACGCAACGGTAAACAAATATTGACCCTGCTCTATTTCATAATTACCGAAAATTTCAAAATCTCCCTGCCTGGTTATATCTATTTTCATATTTCCACGACCCGAACCCCGTATGATATCGCCTCTGGTTTCATTAAAAATCAGACTTACCTCGGCATCCGGGGTTAATATCATGGTTAATTCAATATTGATCCCATTGACCGTAAAAGCTTTTTTTAAGGCTTTTTGTGGATTGTCCTCCTTCTTTACAAAATTGATAAAACTCTGTTGTAAGGCAAGCTGATGATTATCCACAGGAATAAAAAGTTTTGTTCCCGGACCGGTAACGGCATTTATTTTCATGTCCACCCGATCAAAAGAACCCGTAAACTCCGCTGAAATCCGCCCTACCCCATAACCGTAATAATCCGGGTTATCCGCCTTTGTGGTATTGAGGCCGATTACATTATTCCCTGTAATAGTGGCGTTTACACCAAAATCTTTAAACATTTTGTGCACCAACCCGCCCCTGATTGTGCCTGAATTACCATTCTGGTCGGTAATTTTTGCACCGTCAAGATCAATAGATGTATTGTTTATTTTTACTTTTTGTTTGTCAAAATAATAAGTAACTCCGGTAAATATCAGGGTAGTCTTTCCTTTGTTTATGATGCCCTCTCCCGACAGTTTAAGATCGTCGGAACTGCCCCCAAAGGAGATATCCGCATCAATGTACCCATCCGTGTTTTTAATACCGGCTTTGAGCAGATATTCTATTAAGCGCATCGGCGCCTGCCGCAATTTGATACGGGTGTCTATTATTTTGGTAGCTTCATCATAAGAACCTTTAATGGCTAAAAATTCGCCGATGGCTATATTGGTTTTAATGGGGGACGACGCTGGTTTGGATACATCGATGTAAACTGACCCGTACGAATCCCCGTTGATGGTAAACTGTGGAATATTGATGTACCCCGAAAGTTCTTTTTCTTTGGTGAATACGTTATCTACTTTAGCGGAAATGTTGGTATTGCCCGCAAAAAACATTTTATCATACTTAATGATGCTGTTTAATATATCCAGATTAAAATTATTGATATCCAGAACCAGTCCTTTGTGTTCATTAATGTCATTAACTTCTATACTTCGGTTTCCATCCGATAGAATAAAATTATCCATATTCAAATAGTCATTCCCAAAAATGATGTTATTTTTTTCGTGAATGCTCCACTTTGAACCCAACATCACCAGCAGGTTATCTTTTAAAGTAAGGTTGTATCCTTTGGGGTTAGGGATCAATTGCCCTTTGATATCAAAATTTTCAAGCGTATCGATCAGTTTTTCCGTGGCAAATGAAAAATTGATGGTATCCCCGTTTAAGGTAGTATGGATATCAATGGGATTAAAATGTTTCCCTGCTGCAAAAGTAGAGTCAACATGGATTAATATATCCCCCGATTTACCGTTTGAAGTGATGAGCAATTCCAGATCATTCAGAGAATCTTTATTCAAACTGAAAAATGGAATGCCGCTCGCTAACGAAATTTCATTTTTATACGTGTCAAGCCGGCCCTTAAGACTAAGTCTTTTAAAACTACTTTGACGCAATCCGGCAAGCGAAAGGAAATTTTTACTTTCGGATAGATTTACAGCAAAGTCAAATTTCTGATTTGTAGGTATATTTTTTATCTCATATTTCCAGTTTTTTGTCAGATATGGATAATTGGATAATAATACCTTTTTGACAGCATTTACGATATTGGGCAGATCATACTCTCCTTCGATGCTGGCCGTACCGATATCACATTTTAAGGAAATCAGTTTTTTACCCGATACGGTATTTTTAGAAATCAAATCCAGATTGGAGAGGCGATAAATGGAATCCCCAGACAGCATTTCAAAATCTGATATATTGAGATCACCGGTAAAATCATTCAGATTGCTACCGGCAAGATTGATGTCCATTTTTGCCTTAAAATTTAAAGGGGCCTCCGATAAATTCAGAGCCTGCAGGTTTAAGACTTTAATGTCCGATTTAAAATTCAGAAATGCCCTTTTGTTTAAATATTCAACGGACCCATCGAATACAAAGTCAATGTGCTGATCCTGTATTTTAAACGTGCCGTTAAAAGTATTTTTATCGACTTTGCCGTCTATCACAAAATCTTTGTAGGTATACTTTTTGAAAACCAGGGAATTAACCGTAGCCGTGATATCCGTTTTTACCGTATTTAATGTCAATCCCTTGCCTTCCGTAACTTTGGACCTGAAATTAACAAGTCCCAGATCCTGATTATCACTCCATTTTCCCAGATTAAACTGTTGCAGATTTAAGGTACCCGAATAATTAGATTTATCTGAACCTTCTGTTACATCAAGCCGCATATCCAGTTCAGCAGTACCAATATCCGTACGCAATTTACCATAAGCAACAAAATCTTCGAGATAACCATCAAATCGTCCCGTAAAATTGAGGGAGCCAAGTTTATAAAAATTGGCGGGTGGATTAAATGACGGAAGGATCATTTTTATTTTTTTCATACTGGTACTGAATCTGTCCAGTCTGATGTTCAATACGGTGTTGTCCGGATCAAGTAAATTTCTGGTATTAAACGAACCCGCTATACTCAACTTTTGACCCATCCTGATATCCACATCACGGCCGCCCAGATTATTAATTTTCCCATAGTATCTGCCGTTTACTTCGATATTTTCATCCCCATTATTGACAAAAAAAGACACATTACTCAGGCTTTTAACAAAGTGTGTCAGATCTTTCAGATGAATGGTCGACCCTTTCAAAGAGGCATTTAATACCACCTTATCGGTAAATTCTGAAAAGGAGGAAAAATCAGTAAAACTGAATTTTAAATAGTTTTTTATGGAAGTCTGCCCTAAATTTATCAGTAAATCAGATAATTCAATGGAAATGGGCCGTATCCGGACCGTATCACTTTTGATATTTGATATCTTAAATCCCGTATTATCAACAGCACTCAATTCCTCCAGCCTGGCGTCTATATCCGAATTGTTTCTTAAACTAAAGTCTTTGACCAGCAGGTTTATTTCTTCAAAGTAAAAATTATTGTAATCCAGAAAGTCTTTATATTTCTCTTCGGGAATCAAAAGGGCATTGGAAAGCCCGAAACGGCCACCCTTAATACCCAATTCCCGCAGGGTCAGTGTTATTGGCACAGCAGCACTATCCGGCATCGTCGTTTCCGCTTTTTGCTGAGGCACGGATAATTCGTCAGTTGGACTGCAGTCATACTCATAAATATGCCGTCCGTAGGCAGGCCGGTCCAGTAAAATACTGTTTATATCAAATTCCTTACATTCCAAATCGATATAATTGATGTTCAGATTACCGCCGGCAAGGCTTATATGTTCAACCTGGCCCTTATCTTTCTGATCTATGGTGATATCAATTGCTGACAAATCAACCTCTTCAAGATTAAAATTTAAAGGAGATCCGGAGGAAGGGTTTGAAGGCGAAGTTGACAAATTATCTATAAACCGTTGTAAATTGGATTTTGGACTTCCCGCCTCCGTAATTATTTTCAGACGGATATCCTTGAGTCCGATATAAGAAAGATCAAGCGTATTGTTTAGCAGGAAAAATATGTTTTTACGGAGAGAAATATTTAAGGCACCGCCATGGACAAATGTATCATTTTGAGTGTCTATAATATTAAAATTTTGTAGAATGACCCCATCAAACGGACTTATTTTAAGTCTTTCGGCTGTAACTGTGGTATTGGTAGCCTCCGAAATATATTTTGTTACCTTGGATGACAACCACGTTTGAACCACTGAAAATTGAAGCAATATGATAATCAGTATCAGACTGAATAATAAAAAAAAGAAAACCCGCCTGATCCACTTCACTAAAACGGGCCGCTCCCTGACTACTTCCGGACTATTTTTTTCTTCTGACAAAACCAGCTTTTAATTATAATAAAAACGCTTAAAATTAACAAAATTTATGGTATCCCTGCCACTTTAACAGTACATTAATATTCTCAGCTTCAGAATCATAAAACCGGATTTAATCTAAACAAACGGAAAATCCCACCACTTTTCCCAACTTCGGGAAGAAACCTATTGAAACTATGCGCCTTTAGGTTTCAGCGAGCTTATTGTAAATCTTAATACATTCCATTGCCGCCCTGACGTCGTGTACCCGAAGGATTTTAACCCCTTTCTGCAGCGCAAACATATGCATGGCCGTTGTCCCGTTTAATGCCTCAGAAGAATCAATACCCAGCAATTTGCTGATCATTGATTTTCGGGATACCCCTATTAAGACCGGTACATCAAAAATTTGAAAGACCTCAAGTTTCTTCATAAGCGCATAATTCTGATCCGGAAGTTTGCCAAAACCAAAACCGGGGTCAATGACCAGATCCATGATTCCATGCGACCGGGCCTGCTGAATTCGGTTAACAAAATATTTCATGATATCCAGTACCACATCCTGATAAACAGGGGACTTTTGCATCGTGGCCGGCAATCCCTGCATGTGCATCATGATGTACGGTGTTTTCAGCAAACCCACCGTTTTCATCATATTTGAGTCGTATTCGCCGGCGGAAATATCGTTGATGATCGATGCACCACTTTGTACCGCAGCAGCAGCAACTTCACTCCGCAGCGTATCAACAGATACAATAGCTTCGGGAAAAGCGTTTTTTATGGCGTCGATCGCAGGCAATATCCTGGCCAGTTCTTCTTCAGAAGAAATAATCTCTGCTCCCGGCCGGCTCGACATCCCACCCACATCCAGTATCGCAGCACCATCACCCAGCATAGCTCCGGCTCTTTCGACAATAGATTCAACGGTCTGCACCCTCGATCCCGGATAAAAGGAGTCCTGGTTCACATTAATGATTCCCATGACGACCGGTTTGTCTAAGGTGATCAGCTTTCCCCTGCAATTGATGGACAATGACACGTTTCCCATAGTAAATCCTAAGATTTCTGTTTTGTTTAGTCTGGCAAAATTAATCTATTTTACCATTTAGGTGTTATGTTTAAAGTCAGTAAATAAATGAATTTATGCAATCAACACTGGATGCCCAATACTGGAACAATAGACATCAGACCGGGAATACACCCTGGAATCTGAACATGCCCTCTCCGCCCCTGATCGCTTATATAGATCAACTCAAAGAAAAAAACATGGCTGTATTAATTCCAGGCGCCGGCCACGCCCATGAGGCAAAGTATTTGGCCGACCACAATTTCAAAGACATTACCATATGCGATATTTCTCAGGCAGCGATCGACAAACTCAAAAACGATCTGATTGCCTACCCGGAGATAAAATATATATGCTCCGATTTTTTTGACCTGACAGGACAGTATGATCTGATTCTTGAACAAACTTTTTTTTGTGCCCTTGATCCAAAAATGCGTACAGCTTATGTCGATAAGATGAAAGAATTACTGAAACCGGAGGGCACGTTGGCCGGCGTTTTATTCGCCTCTGAATTTCAACAGCCCGGACCTCCATTTGGTGGGAATATAAATGAATATAAGTCATTGTTTAGTCAAAAGCTACATATGCACCGAATAGAAATATGTTATAATTCGGCAACTCCGCGCAAAGACAATGAATTATTTTTTATTTGTAAAAAAATCCCCTCTTAAAAAATATTAACACAATTTTTTTTGCTTTTCAGAATGTTGAACCTATCTTGCGCTGTCGTTACGACACAAAAGAGAGAATTTTAGATTTATTTCAAACCGTAAACCAGTTGCATTTTGAAACTTACATCATTAAAAGTGATTAAGCTAAATAAACGTTTTTCTGATATTATCATTTCTTTGTTTATTGCTTCTCTGTTAATCTTTGGCTATCATAGCGATCAAAATAATTCAAACGAAAAATTAAATGCCGCCGTAAATTCCGGTACCCAGGCATCGTACCAGTTCGGATTCAATCTGGATTCGGTGGTGATCGAAAAAAATATTGTGAAGAAAAATGAGTTTTTTGGCAATATTTTAAGCGAAAATGGCCTCACTGCCAACCTGATCCTCCTCATTGAACACGAAGCCAAAGATATTTTTAACATCAGAAACATCCAGGCCGGCTCAAAATACCATGTCATTAAAAAACACGAATGTGATGACAAACCACTCGCAATTGTATACGAACCCGACAGATATAAATATGTTCTTTACGACCTCAGAGATTCAGTAAATGTCAAGCTGATTGAAAAAAATGTAGAGGTTTGCGAAGAAATAGCCTACGGACGTATTGAATCCTCTTTATGGAATGCACTGGAATCGAAAGGGGTAAATCCCGCAGTGATTGACTTGATGGAAGATGCTTTGTCCAGTTCTGTGGACTTTTACCATACGCGTAAAGGAGATGAATTCAGGTTGATATACGAAAATAAATACGTCGATGGCGAACCAGCCGGAATCGGAAGGCTGATTGGAGCTTGTTATGTCAATGAAAATGGCGCCAACTATTCGATTCTGTATAAATCAAAAGACAACGAAGGCTATTTTGATGCAGAAGGCAGACCTGCCCGGAAAGCTTTCCTCAAAGCACCGGTTAAATTTTCAAGAATTTCCTCTAATTACAACCTGAGAAGATTCCACCCGATAAAAGGAAAAACAATACCCCATTTGGGCACAGATTACGCCGCTCCGTACGGCACCGAAATCAGATCGGTTGCGGATGGTGTCATCACGGCTTCGTCATACACCAGCGGAAATGGTAAATTCGTGAAAGTAAAACACGACAATACCTATGAAACCCAATACCTGCATATGTCCCGTTTTGCCAAAGGCATCAGACCAGGTGTCCGGGTCAGACAAGGACAAACCATTGGCTACGTAGGTTCTACCGGCTTGGCGACCGGCCCCCATGTGTGTTTCCGATTTTGGAAAAACGGAAGGCAGGTTAACCACCTGAGGGAAAAATTGCCTGCGGCAAAACCAATGCACGCTAAAGAATTACCGGCATTTTTCGAACAAAGAGACCGCATTATTCTGAAATTGAACGAGATTCACATCGGTAAAGACATCACCGGCGAAACAGATACCGCCGATGCCTTCATTAAACCGTAAGCCCATTTCGCTTTCTCTTTTTTGTAAGACATCGTTTACTGTATGCCGTTAAAAAAATGCGTACAGGTGGCGTGACTGCTTGCAATACACCACGTAATAACCATTCCTGAGATCAGTTAATACGCAATTCCTGACCAAAGTCGTGCTGTGAGTTTACTGATGTTATCTTAAATTATGTACAAAAATTCAGTTTACCTGGTGCCCGGATTGCAGCACCTGAACATGCCTTAAATAAATTTGACTTTTAATCTTCTGAAACCGCTTACCCGCATTTGCCGCGCATCATTTTGTAATTATCCCTGCTTATCACGCCTTCTAAGGTTTAAGTAAACACGCATTAACCAATTCCGCTTACATTGAGCCTGAATGGCGTTTTGATCCTGGTAACGGACGAAAAACAGCCAAAGCTATCGCAAACCACGGATTATTTAAATGTAATTTTCCCGGTGTATTTGAAGTTTAAAATAAACGTCAAAAAAATCTTGTCCTGGGCATCTAAATAAGGTATGATAATCACTATCGAAAACAATAACGGAACCCACCAATCATTTCCTTTCCAAATATTTACGTTTTTTATCTATTTTTTTAGTTTTTTACTGTTCATCATATAACATGAATAGCTAATATATTAAATTCTAAAGGTTAATTATATATTTCCAATGTTTTACCCTTTTCACAAATATGAGGGGCATACAAAAGAAAAATACATTCCCGCCGTTGAAAAATACATCTGTTTAATTTTGATTATATAAATATTAAAATATATTTTTACACAGTTTTTAACCAACTGTATCCGTATTTTCTGACAAATCTGTTATACAACGATTTGTTTTATTTAAACCGTAATCTGAAAATGAAGAATTTAAAATACGTTTACAACGAGCACACTTTACAATACGAAGAACATAAACTTTCTAGAAAGGAAAAATTCAGAAAGAGCTTGTATTTCACCTCCGCCGTTGTCCTTACCTCTGTCTTGATGTTCATTTTAGCTTACCAGTATTTTCCAACCCCGAAGGAAAAAGTTATTGAAAAAGAAAAAGAGCAACTGGAGTTTTACCTTACACAACTCACTGAGGACTATCACACCCTTTCCAGTAAAGTCGAAGCACTCCACGAAAAAGACAGCGAAATCAACCGGATGATTCTGGGTGCAAAACCAATAGACGACGGTATCTGGAACGGTGGTATCGGAGGTCACGACAAATATGCTTACCTTGAAAACTTCAAAGAAAGCGGTAAAATGATCAAAGCCAACCTGGAAAAAATTGACGAGCTCAAAATCAAGGTGGAAATTCAAAAAAAATCATTGGACAGCCTCTACAAGGTAGCCGTGGTAAAAGAAAAAAAACTGGCTTCTATTCCTTCCATAAAACCGGTCAAAGAAACTTCTCTCAAAAAAGATGTCAAATTTTTATCCGGTTTTGGCCTGCGTATCCACCCTATTCACAAACTTAGAAGATTCCACAAAGGCATCGATTTTACAGCACCTCAAGGAACCGACATTCAGGCTACCGGCGATGGAAGAATCGTTTCTATAAATAAAACGGGCAGTGGATATGGAAAACACCTGATGATTGATCATGGCTATGGGTACAAATCCCTCTACGCCCACATGCACTCCATCCTGGTGAAAGAAGGAGATATTGTCAAAAAAGGACAAAAGATTGGTAAAGTTGGCAGTACAGGTACATCGACAGCACCACATTGCCATTATGAAGTTTGGCTAAATGGCGTAGCTATTAACCCGATCGACTATTGTTTGGATGGCTTAACACCGAAAGAATATCAGGATCTGGTAAAAAGAGCGTCTACCAACAACCAGTCACTGGATTAAAAATCAACCTTGTCATAGTATAAATTAAAAATCCCCGCTGTCCCTGACTTCAGGTATAGAAGGGATTTTTAATTTTAAGGTATCTGCTTCAACTTAGAAACCCATGCTGATAGATATTGGGCAAAAATGCGCCCACACCTTGGGAAAATTGGCATGAACTTGTCCCGGTAAATACCTTTCACCGTAAAAATAAACGGTAAATACACGGTATTTAAAAACTATTTACTTGTTTTGCATATTGTTAGTGTACTAAATATAAGCGGCAATTTATGGTAAATGTTTCACCAATTTCGGATAAGCGACTGGAAGTATCGGGATTTGCATTGGAAAAAACGGTTAAATCGATGAAACTAAGCTTTTCGCGTATTTTAATGAACCACCCCGAAATAGATGTCACCGTCGACCAGTGGATCATCATCAACATGCTGAAGACCCACGGCCCCCTCAGCCAGCAGGAAATTGTTGTCCTGACCTGCAAGGATGCGCCTACCATCACCCGCATGGTCGACTTATTGGCTGCAAAAAACCTCGTGAGCAGAAGACCTGACGAAATGGACCGCAGAAAATTTATTGTCACACTCACAGAGACAGGAAAGATCAGATACAGTTTGATAGAACCGATTGTGTCAGATTTCAGAAGTAAAGCCTATCAGGATATTTCTGAAGAAGAATTAGCCGTGGTCAGTTCAGTAGTAGCAAAAATATTTAAAAATTTGTCAAAGAATAATTAATATGCATTACCATTCATTAGGCCATATTCCGCCGAAAAGGCATACCCAGTTCAGAAAATCGGACGGCACATTATACAGCGAACAACTGTTTTCTACAGAAGGGTTCAGCGATATGTATTCACTGTTATACCACAACTACCCGCCAACCATGATTACCCAGGTGGGCGACCCGATCAATGTCGCCCCCATCACTATTCATGATAAACAACTGAAACACAGAAGCCTGCAGGGCTTTAATATTACGCCCGAAGAAGACTACCTGGATAGCAGAAAACCCGTTTTAGTCAATAACGACTGCAGAATCTCACTGGCAGCTCCTTCAGCCACCAAAACTGAATACTTTTTTAAAAATGCAGATGCCGACGAATGTATTTTTGTACACGTTGGCTCTGGATTGCTCAAAACGATGTACGGTGACATCCCCTTCCAGTATGGGGATTATCTGATCATACCCCGGGGAACCATTTATCAGATGGATTTTGATACCGACGACAATCGGCTTTTTATTGTAGAATCCAGCACCCCTATTCTTACGCCCAAAAGGTATAGAAATGATTTTGGCCAGTTGGCCGAACACGCACCTTTTTGTGAACGCGATATCCGAAAACCCAATATTCTGGTCACCTACGACGAAAAAGGAGATTATTTGCTGTATATTAAAAAACAGGACAATCTCTACCCCTACCACTATAAAGCACATCCCTTTGATGTGGTCGGATGGGATGGATACCTGTACCCATACGCATTTTCAATCCATAATTTCGAACCCATAACCGGCAGAGTACACCTCCCGCCACCCATTCATCAGACTTTCGAAACGAAAAACTTTGTAATCTGCTCTTTTGTGCCCAGAATGTACGACTATCATCCCCTGGCCATTCCAGCACCCTACAATCACAGCAATATCGACAGCGACGAAGTTTTATATTATGTCGATGGCGACTTCATGAGCCGCAAACACGTCGATAAAGGCCAGATTACACTGCACCCTGGCGGCATCCCCCACGGACCACACCCGGGTACGGCAGAAAAAAGTATCGGTAAAAAAGAAACACAGGAATTGGCGGTCATGGTGGATACCTTCCGACCCTTGTTGCTGACCAATTATGCAGCGCAAATTGAAGATGAGGACTATGCCTTGTCCTGGCTGTAATGTTATTTATTCACTTTTTTTCATCAAAACACTTCAACAATAATAATGAATACGTCAACCTCAACATCAACACAGATCAATACGGATACCTTCCCGATTAATGGAACCGATTTTATTGAATTTTATGTAGGAAACGCAAAACAAACCGCCCTGTTTTATCAGCATTGTTTTGGATTTGAACTCATCGCTTACAAAGGTCCCGAAAACGGCTCAAGAGATGTAATCTCCTATGTGCTCCAACAAGGCAAGATCAGATTTGTCATCACCTCAGCACTGGATCCCGGTCACGAAATCCTGAAGCATGTGACATTACACGGAGACGGCGTAAAAGTGCTCGCTCTATGGGTCGACAACGTCGAAGAAGCGTACTTCAAAGCCCTGGAAAGAGGGGCAGAAAGTGCTTTCGAACCCTATTCCATGGAAGACCAGTTTGGAAAAGTGAAGCTGGCAGCCATAAAAACATATGGCGATACCATTCATACCCTGGTTGAAAGAAGTCAGTACCACGGCGCTTTCCTGCCGGGCTATGTCGCTAAATCAAGCCCCGTAAAAATAAACCCCCTGGGTTTTAAGTACGTAGATCATTGTGTGGGCAATGTAGAACTGGGTCAGATGAATAAATGGGTCAGTTTTTATGAAGAGGTGATGGGATTTAAACTTTTAGTGACATTTGATGACAAAGACATCTCAACCGACTACACCGCGCTGATGAGTAAAGTGGTCAGCAATGGCAATGGATTTATTAAGTTCCCCATCAACGAACCGGCAGCAGGAAAGAAAAAATCGCAAATTGAAGAATACCTTGATTTCTACAAAGGAGCAGGTGTTCAGCATATTGCCATTGCCACCGACGATATTGTCCACACCGTAGAATCACTCCGGAATAACGGTATTGAATTTTTATACGTTCCCGACAATTATTATGATACCGTTCTGGAACGTGTCGGTACCATCAAGGAAGACATTCAGGAGCTAAAACGCATGAATATTCTGGTAGATCGGGACGAAGAAGGATACCTGCTCCAGATATTTACAAAACCCATTCAGGACAGACCAACCGTATTTTTCGAAATCATCGAAAGACATGGCGCCAAATCTTTTGGGAAAGGCAATTTTAAAGCCCTGTTTGAAGCCATTGAGCGGGAACAGGAATTAAGAGGTACATTATAATACAACTTAGTAGAAAAAAAATATGCCCGCTCCCAGCCTGTCCCGGCGGGTAGCGGGCATATTTTTTTTTGCGGAAGGTAGCAGTTTGTAATTGCGACATCCAACTAATGGTATTAAAATGTATACCCTAAACCCAAGCGCAAAATAATGGGCGTCGGCTGGGAAGCGATTTCTTTATTCATGATGCCAAACTCAGCAAGCCCGTATATTTTTTTAGAAAAACTATGCCTGATTCCCGCTGAAAATTCCAGCGTCCGGTAGCCGGAACTGGTTTGTAAACCCTCTTTTTGGTATTGCAAATGGCCCAGATCAAGACCCAGCTGAACTTTAGTTCGATGATGATGCCACACCCCGTACCGGATACCCATCTTGTAGGAGCTGTATTCTTTAAAATTGGAACCCACTTTAAATCCAATGGTGAACCTTTTACTAAAATAGGAATCAAAACTGACTTCCCCCTGTAGTCCATACGCACCAATATAGGTAGTGTTAATGCCAATAGAAGATTGACTTCTCATTTGAAGGCAGGATAAAATTACGAGAATAAAAAATACCAATTTTTTCATTTTTTTAAGATTTTGATTATTTGAATAGTGTTATGTATAGTTGTCTTTAATATATACACCCCGTCGGGCAAATTGGTAACATCAATTTCTTTAAGTCCTGAATTTGGGTCACTACCCGAAATCAATAACATAAAATCACAAGGCCATCATCAAAATATATCTTCCGGAAAATATCAAATTTGTTTACACCATTTTTTTCAACAAATAGACCATGCTATTTTTTAGCTACCCTATACTACGTGAAGATATACTACCACGTTCAATGTACCTTTCTTCAAGCCGGGAATACCACTCATGTTTCCTCATTCTGTAACTTTATACCCGATGCTAAATTGAAATCCTTGCATAGTAAGGTAGGCGCGTTGATCCGGTTTATAATCGGTTGTATCCCAAATTTTACTGATACCCAAATGATAATTACCCGAAAAGACCAGATTTTTATATTCTATGGCTACGCCTGCCAGGAAGGCATGATGATAATTGGAGTAAATATTTCGGTAACTTAAAACGTTTCCGACCTCAGCTGCCCAAAAATTTTGATTTTTCCGGATACTATAATTAAAGGAATATCCAATATATGGTGAAATGGACTTATTTAATTTATACTCTAAAAGCAAAGGTATCCGTAAATACGTAATTTTAAGATGTGGTTTTTTTAGAATATTTTCCAATACCCCCGGGTAATTGATAATACTGGTATCGACTTTGTCGTAGTAGTTTGAAGTTCCCATCCGGCTGACGCCCAATCCACTGCCGATGTTAAACCGTTTGGAAATGGGCACATGATAGTCAAATCCTATCCAGGGCAATACAATGTTATCTTTGGTATAACTGGCGGTATCCGTAACATTGTTTTTTATTAAAGAATATCTCGTATTGGTGATATTTAATCCGCCATAAAAAACAACGCTTTTTTGACAAAATCCATTATTCGCAAAAAAACACATTATAATTACCGATAATGGAAAGCTAAGATTTATCTGATTCATAATTTATATATTAATGTGATATCAAAAGAATGGTTAATTACTCGGCTTTTTAAATAATCAACAGATGTTTCGCGGTTTGTTAAAGTTTTTAACCCCTGTGTATAACTACATTTTACATCAATTTTTTCAATTATTGAAGCCCTGCAGCCAATAGTATAATCTACCTGAAAATTTTGAGCTTTTGGAAAAATCCGCACATTGTATAATTTACTTTGTTTTAATAGATAACAAGGTATGAGACCAAATGAAAAGTATATCTTTTTATTATTAAGGAGTTTAATATTGGCCGTTACCGGTAAGCCCAGATAATATAAATGATGTTCGATAACCGTATCTACAGGATAAATGATATGGGCAAAATCTTTTGATCCCTTACCATAAAAACCCAGACCGGCCTGCAAAAAATATCGGTCTTTTTTAAGAAAATTATTTGCTATACCAAAGTTAAAAGTATTTAAATAATTCGGCGAATTGATGGGGTAATTAAAAACCTGGTTTTGACCATTCAAATGGTCATTGATATTGCTTTTACTATACCCGGCAAAAATTTCCCAGGTATTTTGCCCCTTCATGGTAATACAAAAGAACAAAAGCAGAAATGGAAGTAGTTTGAGTTTGTTTCGCATTTTAATTATTTTTCATTTCTATTGAGTTAGCCTCTTATTTGGACGCCCTACTTTACCACCAACCTTCCAAAAAAATACATGGATTCATTAGGATAAACTGTTGAGGTGTAGCGCGTTTATATCGTACTTCGTCAAGCGTATCACTCCTAAAAATTCAGGCATCCAGCAAATTGCCGTTTCGTATATATCGTATTTTGTAGATTTGGCAGTGTATAGTTCGCTCCATTTAAATCTAAAACAAATATAGATGCTTTTTTATACCAATTTACATAATGGTAAGTTTTTTTTAAAAATTTTTTTCTAATAATTACTCCGTTCGCCTTGACTTGAAACTACAGCACAATTCAACAAGAACCCAAACAAGTTATGTCCGTGTCAGTTAAAAAAACATCACTCAAAGCATGCTTATGCGCAATTAGAATATAGTTGCTTGTAAATGAAGATATTGGCATGGTGTTTGGATTGTAATCATAACAATATTTACACTTAATTAACATACAAAACTATGAAACAAAAAATTGCTATCAGCTTCCTGCAACACGCTTTACATCGATGACCACATAGCGATCCAGCATAGAAAAGCCTATAGATAAATATGTGTCATTTACAAACATATTGGTAAATAAACCTGAGACATCCAAAGGTTAAACATCATTTTTAACTTGATCCTAAAAAATAATAAAATTTGATAAAAATATGAACATTATATAATCTCAGACTTATTATGAAATCCATATCTTTAGTCAAAGGACGTTTTTAATTAAGAAAATAGCGTGCTTAATTGTTCTTCTGTTTTTTAAATATGTTTCAATAGGACAGTTAAATGATAACCTTGCGAGAAGCCAACAATTGTCCTTAAGTAATGTAGAATGTATATCTCCAGATTTCGAATTTAAAATAAACGGTAAATTCTATCAAGATGATGGGAAGTATTATGTATGTAGTGGTAAAGATGTCACAATTGAAGTGGTTGACGCTATAAGTCAAAACCCTATAAATTTAGCGCCTACCAATGCTACAAATATCGAATTCAGAGGTCAAGTGACTGACATCAATCACACCGATGCAATTGGCACAATTATGCAGTCAGATTTTGTTAACAATAAAGCCGAATTCAAGGTTGAATTTATGAAAATGTCTACTAAAGTCACATTGTCATTTAAGGTATTCATAATATTAACAACTCATGTGGAGATAGATGAATCCACTCATCAATTAGCTTTAATAGGATATGACGAAAACAAAGAGCCAAATTATCCTTATTATGATAGGGGATTTCCTTTCAAATTAATCACTACAAATAAAAGTGATAAAGTGAAATTGAAAGTTAAGAGAATCCCAAGTGTCTATCACACTAATCTTGCAGAAAACATAGAATATTCTGATCTAACTCCAAATCATATTAATTATTCAATATTAGGACTTGAACTTCAATTAGAGCATAATTTTGTCGAAACTGAGAATTCATTTTTAGTAAAAGCATGTGCCAATATTGATCTTATGAATGTGGACATTAAACCCGATAAAAAGTTAACAGTAGAAATTTACACTCTATGTGAAAGTGACGACGACAAACCTAATTACTGCCATGATAAAAATGACAATGGTATTAGTTTTGAAAATTCGGCAGACTTTGATGGATCATTAATGCCAGATTGTGTTACACCTATCAATAGCCCAACACATAATTGTATTGATGTCGGACCTGATTTGAGTTTAGACAGGTATTTAGATAGATCATTTTGGGAACAAAAAATTAATGACTTTACCAAGCCATCAGATATATTTGAATTTAATATTATGCATCCAAATTTAACTAAAATTTCACCATCTTATATTACACCAATATCGCTGTCTTCAGCATTGGGATACTTTTGCAATTCGAGACCATTACCTACAAATGTGGCAGTATGTCCCGAAGACCTTTCTACAGCCGAAATACAAAATATTCAAAACGATTTAAATAGTATTTACAATCAAGCCGGCATCAAAGTTGTAGTCGTAAATAAAGGTAAAGTGTATTTTAATTTTGATTTACGTGGTGATGATGATAATGCAATTGATATCACAGAACAGAATCATTGCCATCACATTTTTAATCCAACATCTCCACCAGGAACTCCCATTGCAACATTGAATACTTTAATTTGGAGATTAAATGATATCAAAGACAATGACCCAAGCAGCCACATAAACGGACGGGCAACCTTTTTTGGCGTAAACACGGTTACCATCAATGTTAGCAATGGTACACCGAATTTTAGGACTATACCGCATGAAATTGGTCATGCAAAATATAAGTTAAATCATCCTGATGGGGATGGATATATTATTGATAATCTTCATGGAAAAGTTGATACAGATAAATATAATATTATGAATAGTGGACCTTTGTACCAATTATTACCCATCTCGTCAATGAGCGATTTCAGATTAAGAAGATATCAATGGACCTTAATTCAAGAAAATCATTAAATTTTATAAAAATGAAAAACACAATTATTCAATTTAGTTTGATTACAACTTTAATATTTATGCTCAATTGCACAACATCAAAGGTAGTTAAACCTGTATCCTTAGAAAATTTAAGTCAAATAAAAATTGATTCTCTTGAAATCGATACTATAAATAAAGAATTTATAAAATTGATATGTAATAACAGAACAGTAATTTATAACAGGATACTAGATAGAACGGAACCCGATGATACAGAAATTTTCAATTGCATTTCAAAAAAAGCATTTAATGGAGATTTGATGGCGGAAAGTCAATTAATTGCCATTTTCCCATCAATAAAGTATCCTTTTTCACGTTTTCATGAACCGTACAGGGGTGAAAAAATCTTTCAACTTGTTTTAAATAAACTCAATAGGTATGATGTTAAATTTGATCCTGAGTTCTCTGCATCAATCTATCCATATTCTTCCCTTTATATGAATCATCTTACTGAAATGATAGAAAGTATAGATGATATGGGTGTCCAAGATTATGTCTATAAACATATTATTCATATCGATCCAAAATTAAAAGAGATGGAACCTGGCTTTGATGGATATAATATTGCATTTGCTAAAGCATATTGGGCTGTAATTAATGATGCCTACAAAAAAGGATTAATAAAATTAAAACCTTATGGTCAAAAATAATTTAGTAATAACAAGAAATTTATAGAATGAAATTTATAAAATATTTTTTAGTATTTCCATTTTCCTTTTATCTTGTACATTTAGTACAATGTCAGGAAGTAGTAAGAACATCAACCTGATGCCCGATGCTGTGGCAAATTTTGTATTTTCTGAAAAGGAAATCACCACAACACCTGAGTTTCCGGGAATTTGTGATATTAATACAGGGTCTGTAGTTATGACCAAAGAAACCTTTCTTTATTACCAATGGATATCACTCACAGGAAAACATGTTGGGAATTCGAGCACAGCTTTACTCAAGGAAACATAGCTACTTAGAATGCTAAACAGAAAAGACAAAATACCAAAATCAATAAGTACACAGGTCATTTGCTGCAAAGAAGTGGAAAAATGATACTTCTGAAATAGAATGGTGATACTTTGCTGACAATAGAAGCAACAAAGTGACACACCTCCATACCAATGACAGTTGTTTAGGTTTAATTGAGTCAAAACCCGGAAAGCGACATTTAAACATAAAATAAATCCAAATTTTTAAAAATATGCAAATCAATAAAAATCTTAAACTGCTTACCTTATTTTTAATTTTTCTACCTATACAATCTTGGTGTCAAACAGAAAAAGAAAATACCAAGGCTGAAATTAGATGGAATCAATATAAAAATGAAATAGCTCTCGATTGTAAATTTCTCAATAAAGATTTAAATCTCAATTCCATAGGATCTAATCTTATTTATAAAAAACGATTTGGTGAAAAAAAGTTTATTTCTGTCACTGATAAAAAATCATGGCGGTTTCAGATAGGAGGATATGCAAACTACCCAATAAGTAGTAAAGATACTTTTAATGTTTGGGGCCAACCATTTACACATATTGATAACGAAAAAGTAATAAATGTAAGACTTTTGGCAGGAATAGAATGGCAAAAACAAATGGATAGAATACAGCTATATTATGGATTAGATACTGGAATAAGCTTTTATAAAAGTATTGATCCAATAGATTTAATTTACTCTGGCAGCAACGGCATTATATTTAAATATTCAGGGTATGAAAAATTGGATTTAGGTGTTCCGGTTATAGGTTTTATAGGAGTTAAATATTTTTTTCATCCAAGGTTTAGTGTAGCCATTGAAAGTTCATTAAGTCTTGGAGTTTTCTATACAAAATATACAACCATTATACATGATTCTGGTATTCCATGGAATACCAGAAATGAAAATATAAATAGTACAAATATCACTTTTGACACTAATTATCTCAGATTTATCAATGCGGCCTTTCATTTGTAGTAGTAAAAATTATTATCGCTATTTGAATCAAATTGCACATGAACTTAAGAATTATAGTTCGTGCAAATGGTAAAAATCATATTCATTCATTATATATTGAAAAATAAATTAATATGAAGCTTTTAAAAATTGATGTATGATTTGTGTATGGTATTATCTTTTTGGAATATTTATATTGTTATTTGGACTTAAACTCTTAAAATTATTTTCTAGAACTCACCTAGCGCTCCGATGTGGAAATGTGCAACAAGCTCAATATAGCCGCAGGTCTAAAGCCAATCATACCTGGAGAACCATCATTACCATATGAAGTAGATAAAGCTGCTCTTCTAGATTTTTACAATAAAATGGAGTTATTAGACCCAAGAACAGGTGAAGAAATATATAAAGCTGCGACATATATGAATCTTTGTGGAAGTAGTGATGTGAGTATAAATCAATCACTTCATGACTCTCGAAATCAAAATATTATTTCAATACTTAGAACTTAAATACAAATTATAAATATTGGACAATCTTTTCATTACTTTGAATTCATTAAAGATTGTTGCTTTTTGAATGCAATTGCTATCATTCATTGAGCTATTCACAATTAATTCAGGTTCAAATACCTTTTAGTCTAATATTTCTCCAGCTTATTTTTAGGCTGGAGCGATATATCACATTTAATCTTTCTCTAAAGTAAATATGTATAACATCAACCCCATATGGTCTTGTAGATTAAGACCATCAATTAAAGTTATGCGGGAAAGTATTTAACGTTACCATCCTCAAAAACACCCATACAACCCCCAATCTTAGTCAACCGAAAACCCCAATAAAATAAGGCCTCGGCCGAGGTTGTCCCGAGGTTGTCCCGACGTTGTGCCGACCCATCCTTATGGATAAGCCATAAATAATTCATAGATACCCTATGGACACCTTATGAATAATCCCCCTCTGTTCCTAATTGTCTATATGCAGCTGAGGTAAAATCCAATGGATTCTATTTAAAAGGGTATATTAGTCCTACCCCAATCGTACCCGTTTTAACTGTATTGCAATACATTGGTCATACTCTGTTAAGTTCCCAACATACCCATTTTTTTTCTACCAAATAATCAAACCCTGTATGCCACCACACATCATCCTGTGCCGGTCAGTCTATCTGTATCGTTCCCGCAACCTGGAAGCTGGCTCCCGCATTGTGTTTGATCACCGAATCAGGCATGCCGCTCAGGATGCAGTCCGACACGGTGAGATTTCCGTTATTGACAAAAAGGGGCTTCTGAACCGTATTGTTCTTTTGCATCAGATGGATATTGGTCAGCGTAGTGGATACCCCGCTTTGAACCATAAGGCCGGCAGCGGCCCCGGTAAATCCGGCATCATTTAAATTGGCACGGATCACTACCTTATTCCCCGTATTATCGGCAATTTGTACATTTTTTGTAAGGATCAGCGGAGAAAGCAAGGTGATCGTATCTACGTTTGCATTAAAATAAATTACATCGCCGCTTTGAGCACATCCGAGTATCATTCGCAGCGAATGTACGCCGGAGTCGGCAGTACTATTTACCTCAAGGCTGTAATTTTCATCGACCAGCCCGTCACAGTCGTCATCAATGCCATTACATATTTCCATGGCACCGGCATTGGGTTTATTAGACCGCACCACAATAAATTGCCCGAACGACTGTACAGAATTCCCGCTGCCAAAGGTGACGAACGGATCCGGCAAGGTAGGCAGGTAATAATCACCGGCATCCAGGGCACTCCCCCAGCTCCCGCCTTCCGCATTCGCCGGCCTTTTGTGCATCAGATAATCCATATTGGCACATCCGCCCGAAATATTCCCGCTATCGTAAAATCGGATACTGTCCGGGGTCGTAAAGGTGCTGTTTGTACCGTAATTATTGATGATCCAGTAGCTGTCTGGTAAATAATCTGCAGCTGGGCTCTGATCCGGCAATATATTTAATTTGGACACCACCACTTCGCCGTTGGCATAGGTCCCGCTGACGGGTAAATATAATTTTAAATCCACGGCACTGAAATCTTTTAATCCACCCGTATTTATGGTCATCCGTTGCGAAGCTCCACCGCCGATGGGTGCAGTAGACGGTGTTTTTGTGGCACCGGCTGTCAGTACGATGTGGTGAATACCGGCTTTATCGTAATCGTGAACATCATTGCTGTTGAATTGATAATACGCAAGGAGCGATGGGTCTGCTTCCGGTTTTTTTGTGAGATGCCTCAGTTCCCGGATCTCGCTGGTCGTCAGGGCCCGGTTATAAATCGCTACTTCGTCGATAGACCCGTTCATATTTCGGGAATCCCAGTCCCGGTAACTGCCGATTCGGAAAGCAGGAATGTCCGTTGGTACTAAAGTAAAGTTATGACTGGCGCTTTGTTCATTGCAATATACCGTAACGCCGGTTGGTTTTACTACCAGCGCTACAAAACTCCACTGATCGGCTGGCACATTGATACCACTGTTCCAATACCACTGCCCGCCCGGCCAATGATAAGCCAGCTTATTTGTTCCGTCTTTAAAATTAAATCCCGCTGCGTCGGGTCCGTCACCCATAAAAATAGCCGAATAATCCGGTTGGATACCGTTGGGTTTTACCCATGCCGTCACTGTGAGCGTACTGACACCCGTCAAACCAAAACCATCCACATAGCCGTGTTTGTCCGTACCACTGGCAACCAGAGCCTTGCCCGGCACACTGTCCGGCTGACATTTATTGTCCACGACGATCATCCCGCTTATAGTTTTACTGCTGCTTTGATTTAAGGCATTGGTAACCGTAAGCGAAACATCGTATATACCATTCTGACTGTAGATCACCTTCGGGTTCCGGGCTGTAGTATTACTAACGTACGTGGCTCCTGGAAATGACCACTGCCATGTGGCGCCGGCATGCTTCAGCACCGAATAATCATCAAAATAAACAGTATCCCGCGTGCAGCCAACCAACCTGGCAGAAACACTGGGCATGGCTTCCGGCAGGGAGGGCTCATACAATGCCGATTCCCATACCCCAAATCCCCAGCAACCATTCCGTATTTTTTCGTCCCGGTAAAACGGTTTCAGCCGGTTGGTTTCTATGCTTACCGGCAATCCGGTGCTGTAGGGCTGCCAGTTGCTGTGCGTATTATTTCTGTAAAAAACACCGCTGTCTGTGCCGAGATAGATACCCCCATCCGTACCATATTGCGCCATCACAGCCTGTATTCGTATGCCGTTCAGTAAGCTTGTGGTGAGGTTTGTCCACGTGCTTCCACCGTTAGTAGATTTATAAATTTTTTTTCCATCCGACCCATACGTGACAGCCACCCACAATACATCCGGATTGGTAGAACTTACCGCCATCTTTACCCGGTCATTGTTATTGGGCAGCGGCAAAGGCGTGATCGCGCTCCAGCTCATACCGCTGTCAGTGGTTTTCCACAGCTTATCATCAGTACCATCCCACTGCGAACAATACATGACACTGGGGTTGGATCTGGATATTTGAATCTCGTACACTTCATTGGAGGCAGTACCCGGAAAAGTATACAACACGGTAAAGGTAGAACCGCCATCTGTGCTTTTAAGTATCATATTGTCTTTACCCAGAAAAATGGTATTATAATAGTTGGGATGGAATACCATTTCGCTGTTGGCGTAATAGGCATAACTTTCATTGGGCCACGCACCAACCGAAAAGTAATCTACACCCAAGCCGAAACCCGATTTTATCTTATACCCGCCGATATCCGAATGATAGACCTTGTTACCAGGCCCGGGATTGACATACCCCGTAGCCGCTTCAGCGCCGCCCATTCGGTAGAATTTTCCTCCGGGAAAAGACTCGTGATAAGCCATATTACCATTGTGATAACGGCCACCTACCAGAATATCGGTGTTCCAACCCGCTCCAAATCCCCACATATCCGAGCCAGAAATCCCGTTCATTCTCGCCACAATACTCTGGCCAAAATCAGTAGAATAATTTAAACCGCCGTCAGAAGCAATCCACAGGTCGGAGCCACTGGCAACACACCATTGAATGTCGGGATGCGACCACCCTAAAGTGCCGACATAACCACCAAGAGAATTCCACGTATTTCCGCCGTCGGTACTCTTAAACCAGGAAGTACCGCCTGCAATGATTTCATTGTCATTGGACGGATTCACCACAATAGCCATATCGTAAAAGCCCTGATTAAATCCGGTGGTACCGTTGTTTGCCATCAGATTCGTATGTGTGGGTATGGAATACGTACCACCGATAGCTCCACCGGAGTTGGTATTGGCCCAGTTCGCCCCGTCATCCGTACTCACAAAAACACCAATATAACCATTTAAGGTACCGCCACTTCCCGACAGGTAACAATATATTTTGTTGCTGTTTGTTGGACATGTAGCAATGATGGCCCCGCCAACATTTTGATCACCGGTGGGAGTCCACCACCCTCCGGTTTGCACGGTCCAGGTCAATCCACCGTCAGTAGATTTGATAAATTCAGCGCTTGCTCCGGCATCTCTGACTGCATAAAATACAACACCACTACCCTCTTTCTTTTTAATGGTCCAGGTGAATGTCGTAAATAACTTGGTCCAGGTGCTGCCGCCGTTCACAGACCGGAGCAAGCCGGTTTCCGTGGCTGCCAGTACAATGTTGGGGTCGGTATTGGAAATAGCAATCTCATTGGTCCACATACCCGTTTCAGAATATACGGTAGACCAGCTGTCACCGCCGTTGACAGACTTTATAATTTTACCTCCCGTACCGGCATACACCGTATTGGGGTCTCCGGGATGAACTTTTACCGCTCCAAAGGCACCATGCAATATATTTTTAGTTTTCAAAGTCCAGGTCAAGCCCTTGTCCGAAGTTTTCCACAACCCGCCGCTCTCACCACCGGCATACAGCACATTGGCATCAGAAGGGGCGATGTCGATGCAGTATACATTGGTTTGCCAGGTTACCTTTGTATTTCCGTCCGTATGCCACGTTTCCTTTGGCCCGACAAACGTCCAGTTATCGGTTCTTAATGTCGAATTGCGCATACTTTTGGCCGTTCTTTCTCTTTGGTTCTGCCTGTTTATATCCGGAATTTCAAGCTTCCCTGCGCCGTTGGTAAAAGGCCTGGCCCACCGCATAAACCGTTTGTAGTATTGGGTATATGTGTTTTTTTCAAAGGCATTGTTTTTATAATAATCCTTATACTTTTTTTGAATGTCAAATATATTTGGATCTTTTTCAAGCATCATTTTCATCCATTCCGGTGCTTCCGGACCCACGCCGATCATAGGCGGCGGCGACTGAGAGATCAAAATACAGGAAGAAAAAAACAGAAGGAAAATCAATGGAAATTTTTTCAACATAATTTTATAGAATTATACTCAATGAAATAAAATTAATGGTCGTTTACAGTATGGCCAAGCACCGAAGCGACTACCGTTCTGCCATGGGCATGGTTTCGGAATTCACAAAGATAAATACCTTGCCACCTGCCAAGAGCCGGTCGGTGGTTTGTAATAGGTATACTAACTGAATGACCGGTCAGCACACTTTTTATGTGCGCCGGCATATCATCAGGCCCCTCCAGCACATGCTTAAGAAAAGGCATGTTTTCAGGTACCAGTACATTAAAAACAGATTCGAAGTCATGAAGAACGTCCGGGTCACAATTTTCGTTCACCACAATGCCGGCGGAGGTGTGTTGCAAAAAAAGGAACAACATCCCGGTGTGTGGCATATGGGGTATGTGCCGAAGCACAGCTTCCGTAATCAGATGAAATCCTCGTGGATAAGCGGGAAGCGTAAAAGTGACCTGCTGTAAAGTCATAAAATCAACACATTCATTCGTGATGGCGCACCGTCCGTTGTTCTATCCTTTTTTCATACTTTAAACCCTGGAAAATTCTTTGTACAAAAATACCGGGTATATGAATAAAATTGGGATCTAAACTGCCTGCAGGAACGAGTTCTTCGACCTCTGCCACCGTTATTTTGGCAGCACCACACATACATGGGTTAAAATTTCTGGCCGTGCCCTTAAAGATCAGGTTGCCGGATGTATCCCCTTTCCACGCTTTAACAATGGCATAATCAGCCTCAAATGCCTTCTCCATCACATACATTTTCCCGTCAAACTCGCGGGTCTCCTTGCCTTCGGCCACTTCTGTTCCATATCCTGCAGGAGTAAAGAAAGCCGGAAAGCCCGATTGTGCTGCCCTGCATCTTTCCGCCAGCGTTCCCTGCGGTATCAGCTCTACTTCGAGTTCTCCGCTCAGCATTTGCCTTTCAAATTCTTCATTTTCACCCACATAAGAGGAGATCATTTTTTTGATCTGCTTGCCCTGCAACAACAGCCCTAAACCAAAATCATCCACACCCGCGTTATTGGATATACAGGTCAGATTTTTTACTCCTGACCGTACAAGAGCGGCGATGGCATTTTCCGGTATGCCGCACAGACCAAATCCACCCAGCATCAGGGTCATTCCATCGCTTATTCCCTCCAGCGCCTCATCCACTGAATTTACTTTTTTTGAAATCATCACTTACGTGTTTATTTTGACAAAAGTAAATAAAATCTGTACGATTACCATCAATTATGGAGCCGGATTTGAAATTTCCCGGTGAACATTTTCTATTTGCTGCAGTACATCTGCCGTCAGTTTAATTTCCATACTGGAAATGTTTTCTTTTAACTGCACCAGGGTGGTCGCCCCGATAATAGTACTGGTTACAAAAGGCCTCCCATAGACAAAACTTAAAGCCAGATTTGCCGGAGATATACCGGCAGCTTCCGCTATCGCAATATACTGCGCAGTAGCGTTATAACTTTGTTGTCCATTGTATCGCGAAAGGTTTTTAAACTGATTGATCCGGTCCGATGGGGTATCGGTCTTTTTATGAAACTTTCCGGAAAGCAAGCCGAAAGCCATCGGAGAGTAGGCTAATAAACTTATCTTTTCGCGTATTGAAATTTCAGAGAGCCCTACTTCAAAACTTCGGTTTAACAGGTTATACGGATTCTGTATGCTGACGGGTCGAGGCAGGGCTAGACAATCTGCAATACTACAGGTGCGCATGATTCCCCACGCCGTTTCATTGGAAAGACCCCACGATCGAATAGATCCTTTTTGTATCAACTCGTTCAGGGTCATTATGGATTCTTCAAAATTGTCCTTCCAGGCATTATCGTGCTGCACGTAGCCCAGTTGCCCAAAAAAATTGGTCTTGCGTTCCGGCCAGTGCAGTTGATATACATCGATATAATCCGTACCCAGCCGTCTGAAACTGCCTTCCAGCGCTTCCAGAATTCTTTCCCTGCTAAACCCCAGGTTTTTGCTTATATGTTGCAATGCCGGAGAAGGGCCTGTCACTTTGGATGCCAGTATGATTTCCTTCCTTTTACAGGTCTTTTTTAACCAGCTGCCTATAATTCGTTCTGTTGAACCCCAGGTTTCCGCCCTGCCCGGTACTGAGTACATTTCTGCAGTATCAATAAAATTAATTCCCTGCGTCAGGGCATAGTCCAATTGTTCGTGACCCTCTGCTTCCGTGTTTTGTTGCCCAAATGTCATGGTTCCAAGACATATGGCACTGACTTCAATTTCTGTTTGCCCCAGCTTCCGGTATTCCATTTTTTTTATTTATACAGCATATAAAGGAAATTTGCTTTAAAAAGTTTAGCATTAAACCACGCCAATAAAATAATTTTAAGCATGATATGCTAAATCGACAACACACCCGGCTCTAAAAGGGCGACAAACAACCCAATATCAATAAAAACCTGCTTGCCCGGGTATGGAGCTGTTTCTATAAAAAGAAAAAGACCCCCTTCGACGTTTCGAAGCGGGGTCCCATCCCAAAAACAGTAAATTCTTTATAGAAAATTATTCTATTACAACCATCTTACGGGTAGCTTTGAAGTCTCCTGCTTCAAGTGTATAGTACAATACACCTACACTACCCAGCTCATTTTTATTCAGTTCGATACTGTTGTATCCTTTGCTGAAAGATCCGTTAATTACTTTTATCGTTTTACCGGTAATATCATATACAGTAACCGATGCATTCATGTCTGCAGGCAGATCAAATCCGATCATAGTCACAGCTTTGAATGGGTTAGGTGTATTCTGATACAATACTGCCGTTTGTGCTACTCTGTTGCTAACGGTATAGTCAACTTTCATTACATCCAGATCAGCGCTGTACGCTTCTGCTTTGGTTACTGCAGAATCAATCCACAATCCTTCAGAAAGCGTTCCGTTATCTTTCGCTTTAAGCGTAAGACTGATTACCGCATCTCCCTGATTCATAGCAATAACACCTTCTCTGTTGTAACTTACAGTCACCACACCATTTGACAATCCGGAAAATCCGAAGTTATTGTCTGTCATACCGGTAAGACCGCCGTTCACAGCAACCAGACTGAATAATTCAGTATCGAAGTTTACAGTAAACTGGAATCCTGCTACGTCTGCAGCCTGAGTTAAAGTTACCGGAACAGTAATCGTCTGACCTGAAGTAAAGCTTTGATTGTCAGATGTCAATCCAAAAACCGAAGCAGTTCTGCTTTCTGAAACATGGCTGGTTGAATTGGCAACTACATTGCCATTTACATCTCCAACTTTGACAGACATAAAGTTAACTTCCATGTTGTTATTCATATCCTCGATGTAATACACTTCCGGGAAAGATTCAGCTTGCGCTGATGTAGCATCCTGGAAGTTATAGGTTTTGTCCACAAATCTCCATGAATCATTATTCGAGAAATTATTGACAATACCCAGTATCAGTTTTCTCAATTCTGTAAGGTCAGATGCTGTGATCTTCTTATCTTTATTGATATCCGCAGCGATCAGCTTGTAAGGTGAATTCAGTTTTTCAAGTTGAAGAATATGTCTCTGAATCATTACAAGGTCAAGTGTAGACACGCCATTCAGGTGATCGTCATTTTTTCTAGGTGTAACCACATAATCAGCACCTGTCAGCATTCCTTCAAAATTGTACAAACCGTTATTGGAAGTGATCATGTTCATTTCGCTGCCCTCAAGCGCTACGTTTACCTCCTTCACAGGAATCGCATTTTCAGTCATCAATGAACCATTCACTACCAGTCTGCCATCATCATCATCACAAACATTAAAGTTATCCTGAATATTGATGAATGTAGAACAGTAATCCTGTACAATCGTACCCATTGGTGTCAGAATACCTACATAAAGATTGAGATCATTTCTTCCTGTATTGGCACATGTAAATGTTCTGCTGGCTCTGACCACAGGTACACCATTTTGGCCCAAAGTAATCGGATCAAAAGATAGATATACACGATATCCGCACGGATGTGAACTACCATTGTCAAAATCTTTAGCCCAGATTTCTACCATACCTACATCAGCAACCCCATTGCTATCCGTATCCATTGGCATCAGGCTGCTTGCCAGACCATTCAGGCAATAAGGAGTTGGAGCTTTACAGTTAACTATAGTAAATAATTGTTCACATTTTGTCACATTGCCACATCTGTCTTCGAAAGCCCAAACTATTTTATGGGTTCCAATTGGGTAATTTCCACTTGCACTAACTGAGTTTCCTAATCCTGATTTTGAGAGACCTGATTCGAAAGAGCCATCATTGTACGCATCAATTTTATATGACCAGAATAATTCTCTGGTACAAATATCTGTTGCGGTTGCTGTCAGCTCTATATATCCATCTGTACATGTTGGATCATATGTACATGTTGTTTTTGGTGCACAACTGCTTGTAATCGTAGGTTTGAGCGGATCATGAACTTTGATAATCTGTGTGTGTGTCCATGTTCTGTATTCATAACCACCACCAATCTGTTCATATCTTTGGCACCAGTCAATCACAGTCCAGTGTCTCAAAATTTTGAAACAAGCATCGCCATTGTTATTGTTGAAAGTAAATACCTGATCTTCATAATCTGCTCCAACAAGGCTGCAGATATTATCCGCTGTCAGATTTGGTTTACCCAATCTGTCCGGGCTGAATGCTGAATCATTAGGATCTTCGCAACCAACAATCAAAGTATCTTTTGGCCATCTGTATTCAGACATTTCAAAAGGATTGTCGTGATTCGTAACTATAATAATCTGAGTACAGGTAGCTGTTCTTCCACCCGCATCAGTAGCGGTAAAGTTTCTGGTGATCCTTCCTATTCTGCAACCATTCAGCTCAACAAGTGAATCTGTGGTAATTCTGATAGGATCACAATTGTCATAGGCTGTTGGCCATCCGAATGTATGGTAAAGTTTACCGGTATCGAAATAATCATTACAAGTCACTGTCATGTGTGGTGGACAAGTAATCGCAGGAGGTAATTTATCCTGAATATAGGCGTTAACCATACAGTCATTCCAGTTACCGGACTTGTCTATCACTCTGAACTGTACCATGTGTGGTGAAGTTCTGATATCAGAACAACAGAATTGTGCATATTCGCTGAATCCACATGGGTCAGTAATTTCTACTACATAAAGCCACTCATTTTCATCACATTTTTCTGATCCGAAATCTTCCCATTTGCCACTCTCATCATTTACCCGTACATAGTCATAGTCATTATGACCATCCAGTACATCTTTTGGATTACCGGCATCCCAGTTTCTGTATGTGCTTCCTTCACCACTTAACCAGGCAAAAAGACCTTTTTTCTTCACGTCTCTTAAACCGATCAGATAATCTTCATCCAGATTCCATTCCTGTACTCTGTCATACAACCAGCCATCTTCTGCAGCTGTATTGATAGCAACAACATATCCACCCATAGCCGCAGCTGTTTTAATAGCTATGTCCGGTGTTGATCTGTGTTTTGAAATATAATAATAGTGTTTGCTGTCCACGCCGTATTCTCCCAAATATGTAAATCCAGGGAAAGTAGGTGTTTTACATGGCTTACATGCCGTAGCATCCATTCTGCGTACCAGCATTTTAGCCAGATTACAGTCGTCATAACTTCCATCATCAAAAGATGTTGCAGGAACCCAGGCTTTACCATCCAGCGTCAGACTTATCGTCGTGTTCTGATCACAAATCGCTACCGGAGCAGTATTGTCTTCTACAGTTACTTTAACAGTACAGGTTGAGCTGTTATAACATCTGTCATACGCAGTGTAGGTAACCAAATGACATCCTACAGGTAATTTACCCAGACCGCCATTGATTCCTTTTATAAATCCTTCAGGATACGTGATATCAACAGTCACTTCACTACTGCAATTATCTTTTACCAGGGCTGCAGGAAATGCAACATTGGCTTCACAATTATGACCATTGGTAGAAACAGTAAAGTCTTTAGGACAAGCGATTTCAGGTCCTATTTTGTCTACGATTTCAATCATCTGTACATGATTCCTGATTCTTTGTGTTCCTCTGCATGACCATTCCAACACAGTCCATGTTCTAATAATTTTTGTAACACAACCTATTTCAGGTAATTTTACATCGGTAAAAGAAACAAGTACATTACAATATAAATCCGGCGTTGGATAAACTGGCAGGTAGAAATTAGGTGTTGCAGTAGCCACATCTGATCTCATATTCGAAACTTCAAGTACGGTGTGGAAAGCTCTGTTCATAGTATACACTCTAAAGCAGAACTGGTCTCCTTTTTCCAGAACAACAGCTCTTGAAAGACCTGAGTCTGTATTAACACCGGTAACTACAGCAGGAAGGTTTGTTTCCAGACCATTTACAGAATATACCGGCTCGTCATTTAAAAACTGACCGCCACCAATAATTCCGGCATTGTTTTTCATATACGCATTCCAGTCAAATCGGATGGTCTGATCCGCTGTAGAGGTAAAACATAATTCAGAACCCAACACCCTTGTATTAGGTTGTGTATTGTCCGTTCCTCCTATCAGTATCACTTTACCCGGTGCTTCTCCATCCACCAGACCTGCAAAAAACGTTCTTGCATTCCACAACAGTAAATGTGGTATTCCTGTACCATATTTTGTTACATTGCCTACTTTTATATTATATGGCGATGGATTACCCGCAAAAGGCTGTCCCGCAGGAATTCTGGCATAGTCTTCATCGCACTGTAGTTCAGTCTGATCAGCCAGCCATCTGTTGGAAGGCATATTTACATAAGGCTCATCCAGGGAAGGTAAACCCACTACAGTGATCTCCATAGTACATGGAAGCGATTTATTTCCGCTTTCATCTACTGCCTGGTACGTTCTTGTGACCACTTTCAAAACCTCATCAGGTAAACCTGTAGTTGGCTTGCAGTCATTTACTGTAATTGATTCTTCTATCACATTTAATGTGTAGTGAGAACAATTTTCAAATACTACAGGGCAATATGATGCCATCTGATAACAAGTCAAAGTAAGATCATCAGGGCACTCAATCTGAGGTGCGATTTTGTCTTCGACTTTAATAGTCGTCCAGCAGGAATTTAACCCTGATGCGTCGGTTACTTTACCATATATGGTTTTACCAATGTAAAGTTGTCCGTCAGTCAGGGTTGCTGCGCCTACACCCGAGGTAATAATACCACCAGTAGGTGTTTTCATTAATGTCACTAATGCTGAGGTTGATCCCCCGCATGTAGATCCATTTGCCAGTATGGCATCTGCAGTAACCACTGCACCGCAGCCGTTGTCTACAGAAACCTGTATGCTACCTTTACAGGCACAAGATGGTGTCTGGGCCATCGAACCTGTTATAGTAACACCGAAAAATACCGTAATCAGAAAATACATTCTGATTAAGGCATTGAAACGTGTTGAATTTGCTCCATTCATGAGATCCAAATTTTGAGTTTTAAGAAATAAATTTTTTACTGTTATGAGAATTAGTGCTATATGCTAAACACCTAAGCCCCAGTAACTTAATGGTTAATAAATAAAATAAATACTAAAAGCGGAAAGCCACTTTTACTCTTACGGATCCAGAATCAAAATCAAGGTTGGAAAATATATAATTTAATCTAATATGTAATGTATAGATTACAATTACATGCAGCTATTTCATATTACAATGAAATACATTTATAACAAACTTAAGGTAAAACTATTATAAAAATCAGGTTGGATTAATTAGGTAGGTTCAGAATAGTTTCTCACGCTATTCTGGTGCAAATATATGATGGGTTATATATATAAAAAAATATTATACTAAAAATATACATATAATTATAATCATAACATATAAACAACTATTAATGTGTAGTTTATAATTCTTATAGTTTTATAATATTTTACTAAAAATGACCCTGATTCATTTTTTACATGGTATTCATGGATATATTTTATCCCATTTATTTAGTGTAAATCCCTTACTGTAACCCCAAAAAACTCAGTATATTCACCCGGTGCCATCGTTTGTTTATTCAAAATATTATCTTTTACAGGGTCTTAAAATTATAGTGACACCGCAATGTTTGACTTTGTAATGCCTGTTATCCGGAAACCGGTGTAAGCCATCATTACGGTTTTACACATCACCATAGGTTAAACCAGGATAAACATTAAAAAGTGAGGCAATTTAGGATTGGGCTATTTTTGTCTTCCGATACACAAATTCATTATTCCCAAAGTCACATCCATGACGTGGTGATGTTCCCTTTTACCTTTAACATAAGGATTCTGATTGTAACTCATTATTTATAAAACTGGAAAAGCATCTCAATACGCGACGAATTTAAAGTTAGATTTTGAAAATGCCTGTTACTTCCAAGTTGTAGAAGATCAGGAATGGATCAGAAAAAGCAAACCCTGTTCAGGAGGAAAATGTAGAATTTGAACAGGCAAAGATAATATTCAAGGTGCCTTAAATAAAAAACCCTCAAAAAGTGGAGTTTTTGAGGGCAATTGAACGATAAGTTTCCTTACCGCACCAATTTCTGTCTGTAAAGTTACTCAAAATATAGAATACTTCAAAATATATATTCCGGTCAGAAGAAAATAAATGTGGTCCGGCTTTAGTCTGAATTAATTCAGGCAATAATATTTTCTGTTATGGAAATCAGAGACTGAATTATATGGCTTTGACTGACTTTCTTTCTATGGTGGTTTTTGACATATAATAAAGTCCCAGAATAAAACATACGGCAAGCGTCAGCACCGAATACCGCATATTGTTTGTGATATTATCAACCAAACCAAAAAGGAAGGTGCCTCCAACGATAGCAGTTTTATATATGACGTCATAAAAACTAAAATAGGATGTGGTATCATGGTCCTTTTCAGGGATAAGCATAGAATAGCTGGCCCTGGACAACGACTGGATGCCACCCATTACCATGCCGACCAACGAAGCCAGTATATAAAAATTTATCTTGTCGTACGTAAAATAGGCCGCAAAACAAATAAAGATCCAAATACATATCATCACCATGATTGACATTTTATTGCCTTTTTTATTGCCCAACACGGAAAAAATGTAGGCACCGCCAATAGCCACTATCTGAAGAATCAAAACCAGCAATACCAGCTCACCCGTTTCGAAATTAAGTTCCTTTTTAGCAAAAATAGTAGCAAGATAAATCACAGTCTGTACACCGGCGCTATAAAAGAAAAAAGCTGTCAGGAAATTCCTGATATCAGGCATACCCTTCACTCTTTTAAAAGCTCCTGCAATTTCTTTATATCCATTACTGATCATGTCTTTGGTAAACAGATTTTTTTTATCCTTAGGCATAAACCTGAAGGTAATCTGAGCAAAACCCAACCACCACACGCCTACAAGTAAAAATCCGATTCTGGCCCCAAGCTGACCATCGGCCAAACCAAACCAGTCCGGTTTCTGAATCATCATTAAAATAAATATCAGGAGGATGACACTGCCGATATAGCCAAACGTATATCCTTTGGCGCTGACCTTATTGTACCTGTCCTCCGTGGCAATCAATGGAAGGTAAGAGTCGTAAAATACCAGACTGCCTGCAAAACCGATGGTAGCCAGAATAAATGCCGAAGTACCCAACCACAACTGCGGTTCTCCTTTAAAAAAATATAATGCAGTGCAAGCCAGGGATCCAATAAGTGTAAATGTTTTTAAAAAAAACTTACGCCTGCCGCTATAATCCGCAATGCCGGAAAGTAATGGTGACAAAGAAGCGATAATGATGTAAGAAAAAGAAACAGCAAAGGAATATAAAGCGCTGTTAGAAAAGTGAAAGGAACCCAACACAATTTCCTTTGGCGTATATTCTTCAAAATAACCCGGGAAAATAGCGGTTGAAATAACAAGGGCATATGCCGAGTTTGCCCAGTCAAAAATAGCCCAGGCATTAATTGTTTTTTTATTGTTGAGTTCTATTCCCGACATACTTTTTGTTTTGAATGCACTAAAGTAGCTACAATCTTTGTGCTGATGAAAAAAAACAAATGATTTTTAAATAATAATACCCGGAGCATGGCCTGCTTTTCTGAATATTTTATGAGGAAGTTTCTTCTTATTTTTAATTCTGCATTCCTTTTAAAATTTATAGACATAAAATCACTGCAGAAAATTATCTTTACCACCGAATTAATCTGTTTAGGATGAATATCATTGTTCTTTCCCGCAATGCGTCATTATACAGTACCCAAAGTCTGGTTGATGCAGCCCGAAAACGTAACCATTACGTCAGGGTTATAGATCATATGGCATGCGACCTGGTCATAGAATCCGGAAAATCGGGTGTATATTATAACAACCAGGCTATTGAAAAAATAGATGCTATCATTCCCCGTATCGGCTCTACTGCTACATCATATGGTGCAGCCGTTATCCGTCAGTTTGAAAGTCAGGGTGTTTTTTCAACACTGGATGCTGAACCCCTGTTAAAAGCCAGGGATAAATTAAGCTGCCTTCAAATATTGGGCAGCAAAGGCATCGGCGTTCCTAAAACCATTTTTGTCAGTAATCCGTATACCATGCCTTTTTTACTGGAGAAAATGGCGCCCTACCCCATAATAATTAAGCTGGTATCCGGTACACAGGGAATGGGCGTGATCCTTGCTGAAAATAAAAGCAATGCCGAATCCATTCTAGAAGCGTTTTATACGACCAAAGAAAAAGTGATCATGCAAAAATTCATCCGGGAAGCTAAAGGTGCGGATATCAGGGCATTTGTTGTAGATGGAGAAATTGTCGGGGCAATGAAACGTCAGGCCCGTCCCGGAGATTTCCGATCCAATCTGCACCGGGGTGGAACATCAGAGCTTATTAAGTTAACTGCCCAGGAAGAAGAAACTGCGCTTAAGTCGGTAGAAATTCTGGGATTAAAAATCGCCGGTGTAGATATGTTAAAAACACATTCCGGTCCGGTGGTACTCGAAGTGAATGCTTCTCCCGGTCTGGAAGGTATTGAAGGCACTACCGGAGTTGACATTGCCGGAAAAATCATTGAGTTTGTAGAAAAGAACAGAAAATAACACCATGTTTGAGCAACCTTTCCAACCAAAACTCAATGACATTAAAGAACTGATCATTGATAATGAAATCGTATCCTCCGGGAAGCTGCATACCATCAGGATCAATGCCGGCAAATTACCCTCCGACAATAGAATCAATGTGTTTGCCCATGTGTTTCATACCGGGATACCGGGCCCTTCCTTACTGGTTTTAGGGGGCGTGCACGGCAATGAAATCAATGGCATTGAAATTGTCAGGAGAAGTCTGGAGGAAGGTATGTACGCTTCAGTGGTACGCGGCACCGTCATTATTATTCCTTTGCTGAACGTGTATGGATTTATCAATTTCAGCAGGGATGTGGCAGATGGCAAAGATGTAAACCGTTCTTTCCCGGGCCACCTGAATGGCTCGCTGGCTTCCCGTGTTGCCCGGATTATTACCAAAAAGATATTACCGTATTGTGATGTGGCTGTTGACTTCCACACCGGGGGAAAAGCGTTATATAATTATCCTCAAGTCAGATATAACAAAAATGATAAAGTGGCGGAACTGCTGGCCCACCAAAGCGGCCTTGCCTATCTGGTAGAACAGCCGCTCATCGCCCATTCGTTTCGAAAAGCGGCAAATGATATGAAAGTCCCAGCCATTGTTTTTGAAGGAGGTGAATCCATCAGACTTGATAATGAGGTTATTTCTTCGGGTATTCAAAGCATAAAAAATATGCTTATTACCCTCCAAATGATCGATACAATAGCTCCGGCAAAAGATGGAGAAAAATGGATCATTCATAAAAACAGCTGGCTCAGGGCAGCAACGCCCGGCATCTTCCTTCGTCATAAAACCTCCGGTGATTTTGTATTTAAAGGGGAAAAAGCAGGTGAAATAAAAGATCCATACGGCACTAAAAGTATCGATGTTATTTCTAACGTCGAAGGTCACATCATCGGTCATAACAATGCCAGTGTCGTGTCCCTGGGAGAGGCCCTCTTTCACGTGGGCTATGAATATACAAAAGTACAGTAAGACTTTATCTGCCCATTAAAATGGGTTACAGTCTGTACTATTTCCGTTTATAATATCGATTTTGGAACCACTTTTCGTATTACAACACCCGCTCTCTTTTTACGGCTCACCAGATGATCCGGATTCCAGTTTTGGGTGGTTTCCCATGCATTTTCGGGTAAAAATTCTTCATTTATTTTTTTTAATACCCGTCCTGACAGGGCTGCATTACGGACGATAGTTATACATTCTGTATTGAGGTTGGCACTCCGCGGATCCAGGTTAAAGGTGCCGACGACTGTCGTTTTACCGTCGACAACCATTGTCTTTGCATGCAGGCCAAACGTGGGTGTATAGTTCAGTTTTTTCTGTAACGCTCCGGTCATTACCTTATATCTGCAGGCGGCATCAGGCCGGAATTCGTATATCTGGACCCCGGTTTCCAGTAATTTTTTTCTATCGCGCTGATAGCCACTGAATGCTTCCAGGTTATCTGTAGAAGCAAGGCTGTTGGTCAGAATCCGGATCTGCACACCGCGTCGGGTGGCTGCCGAAAACAGTTTCCGGCTCCATTCTGTAGTGACCAGATAAGGAGATTGAATGTCAATCGAACGTTCTGCTTTATTCAACAAATCAATCAGCGCTTCAGTAGATTTACCACTTCCGGCCAAGCCATTGGTGCCATCATTTTTACCGGGATCGTCGGATATAAATTCAATGCTATCTGTCCATATCAGGTCACCGGAATCGGCTATGTCCTTAAATGCTTCAGGTATTCTTGCTACTCTGGCTCGCACCTGAGGCCAATAATTCATGGAATCGCAGGCATATTCGTGCAGTTTTTCAAATGGCAGCGTATCGTTTTTACTGTTTTCATTTTGGCCGAGGAGCTTATTTACAGGAACACTTAAGTTGTGGTTCCAAAACATCTCAAAGGACTTTTGAACCGTACTTACTACAGTACCTAACAAAAAAATATCTCTGTCACGGAAATTATATTCATGATCATAGTCAAAATATTCATCTGCAATGTTACGACCTCCGGTGATGACGGCCTGCTGATCTACAATAAAGGTTTTATTGTGCATTCTTTGATTCACCCCTCTGAAATTGGTTGTTAATCCAACGACCTTCTGAAAAATATTTTTGCCGATATTGGTACCCGGGTTATATATTTTAATATCAATATTTGGATGGTTGTCCATCGTCAGTATATCTTCGGGTTGGGCTTCCACCATAATATCATCAACGAGTATCCGTATTTTAACCCCGCGGTCTGCAGCCCTAACCAGATAGTCGCAGGCAATGAGCCCTACATTATCTACAGAAAAAATAAAATATTGTATATCAATTGATTTTGAAGCATTTTGTGTCAGCCATGCTCTTGCTATCATCGAACCGTCACCATCCTCCAGTACGTATGCTGCGGATTTAAGCTGCAATAAAGAATCGTACATCTGGAGGTGGGGATTAAGGCCCGATGTATCGGAGCCCCTGATCAGATCACAATAGGATGTTGCGGGCATTTCTTCCCGGTTGTTTTGTTTACAAGCCGGCAAGCAGGTCAGCAAAACGGCGACTGCCGGAAAAAGAATTGTTTTGACCATCGATTTGATTTACTTGAAGCAAATATAACTATTATTTTGAGGGAACAATACCTGGTTTGTTTTATAATATAGGAAACAGCAATGCCGTTAAAGGGAGGAAATATCTGCTTTTTAGTGAGATTAATGTAGTTTTGCACCAAAATTTGATTGTCTATGAAATCCTGGTTTATAAAGATATTATTTTTGACTTCCGTGATCTATTTTTCATATTCCTGCTCCAAAGAGGTTGTTGCTTCCTTTACCGTCCCTTCCACCTATCGGTATAACAGCCCTAATCTGGATAAAAAATATGTTTTTGCCATCGACACCCTGTCGAAAAACTTCAAATTTATTACCGATACGCTGGGTAGCTTCAACAGAGGCAACAATGAAATAGCAGATAGCCTAAACCGCATCATTCAACACGAGTTTCTGTCCAGTATGTTACTCAGCATCACTTTTATCAGTTCTGACCAGGCCAGCCTGACCTTTGCACAGCTAGATACAACAGGGGTTTTTGATACGTTTATTAACAAACAGGAGGTACCCACCGGATATTCTTTTTTGGGGAACCAGATTATTTTAAAAGATTTTCCGCAGTATTACATCAATATCAACAATTCCTTTTTAGAACTCAATTTCTGTCAGGAGTTCAGCCTGCGCAGCGAAAGGGTTTCACCGGGGGTAAGTCAAAAAAAATACTATAAAAATCTGTGCAGGAATGATTTACCAGAAGAGGTAATACGTCAAATCATTTCCACCAATGCTGCTACCCGTTACGATACCATATCGCTGGAATATGTCAATTATATTTTTTCAAAATACTAAAAAATAAAAGCGCCGGAACTCTATAAAAACATAGACTCCGGCGCCACTTTTAAATACTTATTATCTTCTCAGAAAGTCCAGGCATATCCGGCGGATATGTTAAAGCCCTGATTTTTAATTCTGAGGTCTACAACAGGATTATTCAGCATGTTAGTAAAACCCAGGTTATATCTTGCATCCGCAAATAATTTACCATTACCGGCTTTTACTTCACCACCTGCTCCGAGGATACCTGAAATTTCCCATCGCTGATAAATGTCATTAGACAGGTCGATATTGATCGCAGGCAGATTAAAATCGATAATAAATGTGGCCACAGGTTTCAATTCGGCATGAGCCGCATAGGCTATACCAGGACCGGCAATAACATAGGCTTTAGCGCGATCATTACCCAGGCTGTATTTCATGAGTAAAGGCATTTCCACATAATTGATCCGGGTTCGTGCTTTGGCACCCACTTCCATATCTATTCCCAGCAGGTCTACATCAAATGACTGGCTCACTGTAAATCCTTTTTGAATATAATTGATTTCGGGTCTGAATGAAAAAGCTTGATTTATCGGAAACTCAGCCACAACGCCGGCATTAAAGCCCGTATAGGTAGTTGGCTCCGGAGCCAAATTTTCAAATAAACCGTCAACTTTGGTATCGGCAAAATTGGCGCCTATTTTAGCACCTACAGAAATTTGTCCATTCAAATGTATGGCGAACAAGGCTAATGCCACAGCAACATTGATTTTTTTAAAGCTTCTCATGATTTTAAAGTTTAAATGTTAAATAAAATGGTTTTGTATGGTTATTAAACATTACACTTCCAAGACGGGGCTGGCGGGGTCCAACCGGTTAAAAAAATAATAAAATATTTGGCAAAAAGGTTAAAATGTGGTTAATATGGGATTATGATTGAGCAAGTCGATTCTGTATACATTTCAAGTAGATTGTGCTTCGGTAATGGAAAACTGGATTTTTTTTATAAAAAAGAGGTCTCAAATAATGATTTGCACCTTCCAGGTCGCAATTGTGGTTCATTTTTGCCCTGACAATTTTATTTATTTCAAATTAACCCAAAATACACATCAGGCATTTATCAGGAGAAAATGTGAATTCATTGTTGATTCCAAACTCATTTTTTGATCATACAGGCAGTTCAGGCTGTACCAAAAGGAAAAATGATTTAAGGCACAACACGATATTGAACTCTATTTTTTTGTCGAAAAGCCCAATGCGTTATTTTAAAAAATCATCAAAAATGAAGATGTATCCAGTTACTTTCGCCATTGCTACCTGCCTGATCGTGTCATGCAGTCTTCTTTCCAGAATTCAATCTACTACCATCATCAAGCCCAAGGATAGTTTTATTTTAGGGAATAATGAACATGGCCGATTTAAAGTAAAATTCACCAATATTTCCCAACAGCCTCTGGAATTGTATCATGCACCTATAGGTGGTGGCAGGCATTCGGGTCAAATGGTCAATCCCGGAAAAGAATTAAAGGTCACCGTAGACCGCAATACGGCACTTGTTATTTACAACCCATCCGCTGACACGGTCCAGGTGCAATTGGTGGTTACCGGGGATACGGGTCTGTCCATGGGATATAAAAACCAATAACTGCCTGCGGTGAATCAATAAAAAACGTTACAAACCACAGGCACACCGGAGTCCGGTAAAGCTATTCGTTTCTTCAAAAAACGGAAAAGAGAGCCCGCTGCCATCCAGTTCCCAATAAAATTTTGTGCGTTTTTTATTGGTGTTTCCGACTTCATTCATGGTGTTGGTATCATACAATCTACCGTTAATCATGGTGTACACCACATTTTCGGTCGTCCGAATATCTTTTAGCGGGTTGCCGTCAATGACAATCAGGTCTGCCAGTTTTCCGGCTTTTATGGACCCTATCTGATGCTGCATTCCCAGCAGTTCGGCGCCGTTTACTGTCGCACATTTCAGTGCCTGATAATTGGACATGCCGCCCTGTTGCAACATCCACAACTCCCAGTGTGCACCCAGGCCCTGCAACTGCCCGTGAGCGCCCAGATTGATGTTTACGCCGGCATCAGCGAGTTTTTTACAGGAAGCAGAGGTAAGAATATGTCCGTTTTCATATTCTTCCATGGGTATCATCGTGCGGTGTCTGGACCGGGAGTCAACAATGGACCTTGGAATATACTTAAGCAGTTTTTCCTTTTTCCAGACTTCCGTATTCTGATACCAGTAATATTCGCCGGTGACTGCCCCGTAATTGACTATCAGCGTCGGGGTGTTGCTGGTGCGCGTACCTGACCAGAACTGAATGACATCGTTGTACAGTGGCGCCACGGGTATATTATGTTCAACGCTGGTATGGCCATCGGCCACCATGCTGAGGTTGTGGTATAAAAAAGAACCGCCTTCGGGAACTACCCGGATGCCGAGTTGTCTGGCTGCCTCAATGACCTGCTGACGCTGTTCGCGTCTGGGCTGGTTGTACGATTTAACCGAAAAGGCACCAAATGCTTTGGTCCGTCTTAAGGCAGATCTGGCATCTTCCAGGCTGTTTATTTCGGCTTTAAAGTCACCGTCGGCACCGTACAATATGGTTCCTGTTGAAAAGATACGGGGACCAACCAATGCCCCGGCTTTGACCATTTCCGACTGTGCAAAAGTAATTTCTGTATTCGACGACGGATCATGGGTCGTGGTTACGCCATAAGCGAGGTTTGCGTAATATTCCCAGTGTTTTTGAGGGCTGATGCCGTCTCTGAATGCACCCAGGTGGGCGTGCACATCAATTAATCCCGGCATGATCGTTTTGCCTTTCAGGTCTATGACTTTCGTCTGCCCGTCGATGTTGATGCCTCCGGCAGGTCCGGCGTAACGAATCAGGTTTCCTTCTACCAGCACCACACCGTTGGGAATGGCTTTTTCATTTTCCATGGTGATGATGTTGGCATTTTTAAAGGCGATCTTACCCGATGGCGTGTCTGCCTTAAACTTCAGCACAATTTTTAATCCGGTAGTATCGATGGGGGGAATAGAATCGGGACTTCCTTCCAAAAATAAAAACCGTCGTTCCAATGATTCAGTAAAATATTCATTGCCCAGTGTCCAGTGCAGTTTTTTACTATCGGCTGACCAGTGCAAGTTAATGCCGGCGTCTCTGGCGACCTGAGCCACCGGAATAGCCTTGGTTTTAGCCGACAAGCCAATGGTTTGGCCTGTTTTTGGCATGGGTGCTACATATACTTTAAACAGCTCTGTGAATGCCACCCAACGGTTGTCGGGACTGGGGACAAAATTGGTGGTATAGCTGGTGTTAAAAATCACCTCTGTTTTTTTGGTTTTCAGGTCGTATTTTTTGAATGCTTTGGCTATGGAGCCAAATAAAAAGCCGCCTGTTGTAAAATATATACCGTTGCCATCTGCATTAAACTGGGGTTTTTCGCCTTCGCCTGTGATAAATGTTGGTTCACCGTTGGGAAGATCCATCGAATAAATGCCTGAATTCAGGCTGTATATGTAGCCCTGATGGCCGTTGCCGCCTTCTTTCCGGTACACAATTTGTTTTCCATCCGGCGAAAATGAAGGCGTGCGGTAGATTGCCGGTTCTTTGGAAATCACGGTCGATGTGGATGTATTCAAATTGTGCAGGTGCATTTGTCCGAGTTTTTCATCATTCCAGCTTACGTAAACCAGTTGCTTTCCATCCGGACTGAAAGCAGGTTCCGCTTCAAAATTGTCGTTGTTCGTCAGCCGTTTCGGGCTGCCTTCTTTTTCAACCACATACAAGTGTCCCAAAGCGCTAAATACTATTCGATTTCCATCGGGCGAAGTGATGGCATTTCTGAGTACTTTGGCTTCGTATTCCGTTTCAAACGCTTTATTTTCAAACTGAACGGTTTCCATCATTTTATGTTTTGCCGTCACTTTAAATGGTATTTCGGTGGCTGTTTTTTTGTCAATATCTATTTTGACGATTTTACCTTTAGCCCAGATCACTACTGCCTTATCGTCGGGCATCCAGTCGAAGCCGGTGTAGATACCAAAAACGGTCCAGGCTTCCTGCTGGTCTTTGCTAAGCTGGTCGTATACAGCCCATTCTCTGCCTGTGGCTATATCATACACAAACAAAACAGACTTCTCCCTTACCCTTCGCACATAGGCCAGTTTGTCTCCCTTATTGGATATCTGAGGCCGGCACGCACCACCCGGACCACCACTGACTCTTTTGGTTTCTCCGGTTTCAAAATTGTAACTCTGAATAACAAATATTTCGCTATTGGGGTCTTTATTGTATTGAAAATAGCCCCCCGGATACACATCTTCACTATAATACAGCATTTTGCCATCTGCCGAAACACTCGGTTCATTGACATCCTGCTGGTCATTTTTTCTTTTGGTGATCTGGATTCCCTCACCACCGGAAATATGGTACATCCACATTTCGCCAGCACCCAGTGACCTGCCAGAGGTAAAGTGTTTTCTGGCAATAATGTATTGACCGTCGGGCATCCATACGGCATTGTTGAGCAGTCTGAAATTTTCTTTTGTGATCTGTTTTACATTTTTGCCTTCCGCATCCATACAAAAAATATTATCACCGCCAGCCGAGTCGCTGGTGAACAGTATTTTTGTACCATCGGGACTCCACCTGGGCTGCACTTCCCAGGCCAGGCCCGTTCTGACAGGCGTGGCATTGCCTCCTGTAACCGGCATTACATAGATGTCACCCAGCATATCGAAGGCCAGCATTTTGCCATCCGGGCTCACATCGACATTCATCCAGGTGCCTTCGGTTGTCGAAACGGTCACTTCTTTGAATTTTCCCGGCGGGTTATTGACATCCCATTTTGGCTTATCCTGTGCTAAAAACTTCGTGCTTACGAGGAGTACAAACATTAAAATTAATCTGTGCATTGGTTTGAATTTAGATCTGAAGGTAAAATTAATTAATTTAAGACAATAGCAAACTAGTTTTTCGCGAAAGCCGGACGCACCCTTGCCTAAGTCATCATCATAATTAGCCATAAAGCTGGAATACCAAAACGCTTTGAATGAAATAATCCGGGCATATTACCGGACTTACGAGGTCAGAGACCAGCAGCTTGATTTCAAAATACCCACCTTGTGCGATAGATACCGCGGTGCCCTTTTTTGTGTGTGGCTGTCTATTCAGATTAAAAAATATATCAGGCTGACTAAGGAGAACATCCGTACCTTTAAACCAGGCTATTCGGACCACATTTCCATTTGAGTCCAATAAAAAACTGTGATTCAGGTGGTGAAAGGAAAATTAGAGATTATTTTTCATTCCATGTCCATGAAGTTCAAATGCCACATGCAGGTTTAATTTGTATAAAGGTTGTAGCTTTGTGTTTTATTCACATTTTAAAATCAAAACCAGCAATGCAGACGCAGGCAATCATCATCAGTTTGGCCATGACCTTATTTTTGTCGTGTAAATATAACAGTGAGCAGGCAGCCTTGCCTTCAAACAGTACCGATACGCTTGCGCAGGCGAAAGAGGCGGGAGCCAGTGGCAACAATGTAGTTGCTGCTGAAGGCACACTGCTGGAGGCAGAAGATTCCGGTTATCCATTTGCTTACCTGGTGATCGAATATGGTTATAAAAAAACAAAAGAATATTTTGATATACAACTGGAGGAAGTCAAAACCGTAAACATGGATGATTTGGTGCAAATGAAGGGCAAAAAAGTCAGTTTCACCTATACGACCGAATTATCTGATGCGTTGCTTGATATCGAAGCAGGCGGGAAATCGCTGATCGCCGAAAAACCTTTTGATAAAAAGGCGGAAACCAAGACCATTGAGGGAATACTTTCCGGGGCCGATGAAGTTACGCCGGGCGATTTACCAGGATCGGTGACCATTACACCCTCCGGGGGAAAAGCCGCAACCTTCGATTTTTTTGTAACGGAAGAGATGGTTAAGGCCAATGGGAAAAAGGTAAAGGGTTACTATGAGACCCGCACTACCTATCATATCAAAAGCATCGATGCCATGGCACATTAAGGTGCTATTAACCTACTCTTTCCTAAACCAGTTTTTCCAGGTGGTGGTATTCCAAACCAAAATATTTTTTGATGGCTTCCACTTTTTCCATGGCTGACGGATCCGGTTTACCTTTTACACCTGTAATCATCAGGTTTTTACCGGTGTGTTCGGTAGAAATAAATTCAAATACCTGAGTACGGTATCCCTTTGCTTCCATGATCAGTGCCCGGATGCCGTCGGTGATGATTTCAGCCTGGCGCTCTTCAAGTATACCGTGTTTTAAGATGGGAGACAACACATTATCGTGGTGCATCGACTGACGTACTTGTTTGTGACAACAAGGAGAAACCAGAATATAGCGCGCTCCTGCTTCGATGCCTTTGGCAATGGCCATATCGGTGGCGATATCGCAGGCATGCAGGGCGATCACCATATCGGCTCCCCTGACATCTGCTTCCTCAATGTTTTTTTGCTGAAAAGTCAAGCCCACAAAACCTTCATTCATGGCAATGTGGTAACATTGGGTTACCAGATCCTGTCTGATTTCATAACCGGTCATGCGCGGGCGCAGTTTTCTGTTGTTGACCAGGTGTTCGTACAATGCAAAGGTGAGGTAGCCTTTACCGCTGCCCATGTCTGCAATCGTAATCAGGCTGTCGGGGACCACATCAGCAGTGAGATGGTCGATGATTTCGACGTATTTGTTGATTTGCCTGTATTTATCCTGTGATTTGTCAAACACCTTTCCGTCCTGACCCGCCAGCCCGAGGGCCTGTAACCACGGCGTTTTTTCCGGTACCATACGCACTTTTTGGTGGTCGTGGTTTGTGTCCAGCGTCACGGCATTACCGGCTTTTTTGCGGATGATGGTGGCCTTGCCTTTTTTGCTCTGCAACAGGGTTATTTCTTCACTGGCCGTAAACAGCACGGCATTATCGAACCAACTATCCAGCATTGTATCGATGATCTCCATGATCTGAGATGCGGTATAATTTTTTACTTCATCCCGGGTGCGATAACGGTGGGTCAACGAATACTGCAATTCGTTTTTAATCATGGCTGTTTTGAGGTAGACATTGATTACGTCTTTATTCTGGTGTTTGGGTTTGGAAAAGGTAATCTTAAACGGAGTAACTTCCTGAATCAGGTTTTCAATTTCTGCTTTAAACTCAAACTTATGCTGATCATGGTGGGACATACACAGGATTTAGACCACAAAAGTAGCAATCCTGACTCAATAACATTCGGTATTGTATGAAATTCCATTACTTTTGCGGCACAATACCTCATCTTATGGAAAATGTGGTTTTTACCTTGTCGGGGTTTGAGGTCACTGTTTTACAGTTGTGCCTTTGTCTTGCTGTGATTGCGGCAGGCATTGTCGTATTCCGGAAAGTCAGTAAAATAAACTTTTCAATGCACCATGACAGCTATAAGCCGGTGTCGGCCAGTGCGGGTTTTGTGGTCCGGTTGACCATGGCCATTGTTTTTTTAATCACGCTGGTCATACTCCGGATACTGAATTTTGATATCCGCCTGTTTGAAATCAATGGTTTTAGCATTACGATCAATCATCTTGCCGAGATATTCAGCTTGTTCAGTATTGCGCTGCTGTTTGACTGGGTCATCAGTCACCTGGTTATCCGAAATAAATATCGCAAGCGCGAGGTACCTGTACGGACCACCTTCCCCCATGACAAACACAATGAAACCAAGGCGACCAAGCTGGTGCGGTATATTGTGTATATTTATGTGGTTCAGGTGATGCTGAAAAGACTGGACCTGGATGCGGTATTGCTCCAGCGCGAAATCAAAGGCGATCTGTTTTCTATATTTATTTCCGATATCATGATCGTGGTGATGATCGTACTGATCGCCCGGGTTATGGTCTGGTTTATTACGCAGGTGACGCTGTACCGCATGTATCAGCACAATCAAATGGATGAAGGCATTCAGTATGCCATCAATCAGCTGGTGATGTATGTGGTGTATATCATTGCCTTTCTTTTTGCCATGGACCGCGTTGTATCCGACATGAGTATTGTGTATGGCGGGGCTGCTGCCCTGCTGGTGGGTGTCGGGCTGGGTTTGCAACAGACCTTCAACGATTTTTTCTCCGGCTTAGTCCTGTTGTTTGAAAGATCGGTGATGGTGGGAGATATCCTGGAGATCGATGGTCAGGTTGGCCGGGTATTAAAAATAGGATTGAGGGCTTCCCGGATAGAGACCCGAAACAGTGTATCCATGCTGGTGCCCAACTCCAAACTGGTCAATCAGGCTGTTGTCAACTGGACCCATTACGATAATATTGTGCGGTTTCAGGTCGATGTCAGTGTGGCGTATGGCAGCAATACCGATACCGTAAAACAACTGCTGTTACAGGCATCGCGCAGCGTGCCCGATGTACTGGATAAGCCGGAACCCTTTGTTCGTCTGAATCAGTTTGGAGACAACGGTTTGGATTTCAGCCTGTATTTTTTTTCTGTTCAGGTGATGACTGCCGACAATATACGCAGTGATGTGCGCTTTGAAATCGAAAAGCTATTCCGCGAAAATATGATTCAGATCCCTTACCCGCAGCGCGATCTGTGGATGCGTCAGGCCAAACCTGAATAATCGGAAGATGAAAATATTTTTATCTGCCATTGCCATCCTCGTCCTGATACTTACTGTGATCAACAGTATCCGTAACCGCTTCCGGCCCTCTCCCAAACCCGATAATACTTTGCTGGGTGCGGGTATCGTGTTGTGTGTTGTTGCGGTGTGCGGTATTTGCATTTCGGCTTATCTGGCCGGCAATTTATCGCACCTGCCCAAGTTGATATTTCCGGTTTTTATGCTGATCATACTCACCGATCAATACCGGAGAAACAGCAGGCGTCTCAAATCCGGACGATGAGGGCGGGAACTGCAATTTTTATTTTAAGAAAGGATCAAGCCATCTCACCGTGAGCATACCAAACGAATTTCTTTTTTATCTGCGTCCGATTTTATAATTTTGTACAGCAAAAATCAAAATTATGAAACAGGTTGTCGCTTCAGTGGATCAATACATCGATCAGCTGGACCGCTGGAAAGAAGAAATTTCGCTGCTGCGTGAAATCATATTGTCGTGCGGGCTGGAGGAGACCATCAAATGGGGCGGGCCGTGTTATACCTGGCAAAATAAAAATGTGGCGGGTCTTGCAGCGTTTAAAAGCTATGCCGTGCTTTGGTTTTTTCAGGGCGGCTTGCTAAAAGATGCGCACGGATATCTGATGAATGCGCAGGAAGGCGTCACCAAAGCCCTGCGGCAGTGGCGCTTTCAGCATATTGATGAAATACCTGTAGCTTTGGTCAAGGTCTATGTTGAAGAAGCGGTGGACCTTGTCAAGGCGGGCAAAAAAATAAGTGTGGACACCACGCCCAAGCCCCTGGTGCTGCCGGCCGAATTAGCAACAGCGCTGGAAAAAGAAGATGTGTTCAGACAACAATGGAATACTTTCTCACTGGCTTGCCAACGGGAGTTTGCTGTCTATATTGCGGAAGCTAAACGCGAAGAGACCCGACAAAAACGGCTGGAAAAAGTAACGGGTATGGTGGCAGAAAAAAAAGGTCTTAACGATAACTATAAAAAATGATGGAAAAACCTTTGGTGAACGGCAACTATCTGCTGGAAAAATACCCGGGCAAAGGCGGCTGGACCTTTGCTGTTATTCCGGAAGTATCGCAGGACAAAAAGGCACCTTTTGGATGGGTAAAAGTACGGGGTTCCGTTGATGGCTACGCCTTCAGAAAGCACCACCTGATGCCCATGGGCAACGGCAAGCTGTTTCTATCGGTGAAGGCTGAGATCCGCAAGGCCATTCGCAAACAAGCCGGAGATACGGTTCACGTTATCCTCTATGCGGACGATGAAGTTCTGGAGGTACCCACACTTTTTCTGGAGTGTGTTTCGGAGGAACCGCGTGCGCTAACGTTTTTTAACACGCTGAGTGAATCGGAACAAAAAATGTACATCGACTGGATCTACGGTGCCAAAACTGCAGAAACGCAGGAGCGTCGACTTGGCCAGTGTATTGACCGCCTGCTCCAGGGTAAAAAGCGATATGACCAGTAGCGAATGACAACTATACCTATCGAGAGATGGAGGCTTTTAGCATCTACCTTAGATGAAAGCTAATCCGTTTTTTGATTTCGATTCAGGTGGGTCTAAGCCAAAATACGCACCGGAAATTTACTGCGAACAAATGCATTAAAAAACAAGGGGGTTTGTCCGGTATTTTCTGTTTTATTACATATTAAAATTATTGGTGCCCGGCATAGCCGGCAGTGCGGTTGAAGCGCCGGCTTTGGGGCTTCTCCGTCGGTTTTGGGTGGTGGTGGTTTCGTGGTACCGACTGTTTCTCTGATTGCGTAGTGGTGATGGCTATTCCCAGCGGTTTTGTTCTGCGGAAGGTGAATTGTCCTTTGGTTTCCTGTACTTCTTCGTACTCCAGGGTGTTGTCTACGACGTCCAGGACGGACATAAACAGCAGGCGGGAGGGCTCGTAGATGTCGCTTTCGCGCCATACCTGGACGATGATCATAGTCCATGGTGCGGGTTCTGCATTGAACATGGGCAGGGTGTGGGTGGTGCACTGTTCCTTGTCGGTGCGGTTGCAAGTGATGGATAAGGCCGGCTCGTAATTGGCTGTTTGGGCGTCGAAATCGAGGTGGAGGTAGCCGATGCGGACGGTTTTTTTGTCGCCGCTTTTGGCTTTTTCCCAGAGGACGCTTCGGTTTAGTTTGAAGGCGTTGGGGGCTGAAGCGTGCTGGATCAGGACCTCTTTATAGTGCTTTGTTTTTTTGGAAAATATATTCAGTCTGCGGAATGCCATTTGGGATTCCGGGTTTTTGAGTCCGTTGTTGAGTTGTTTAAAGCCTTTGGGCTGGGTGTTATCTGCGCGCAGGGTGTTGATCATCGCTGACATCACTTCCGGTGGATAGTTGTAGTTGGTATATCCTTTGGTGAAGTCCATCAGGGCTTTTCGGAATAGTTGCCCGGCGCGGGATGCCACTGCAAATTCGGACTGGTTTTTACGGGTTTCTTCGTACTGGGGGGCGGTGCGCATTTTGTGGAGGTCGACTTTGCCTTTGGAGCGCATTGTCCATTTACCGTTTAAAACGTAACCGACTTTATCGCCCAGTTTTCCTTCAAATTTAATAATTCCTTTCATCTTTGCCATCATCCCTAATTTTTATTATTTTGAATAACGAAGGAAATCATAAAATGCGTGTGTTTTAAGAAAAGATTAACTTTTAAATGTGGTGCAAATGGGTAATATCGTTTTTATCAACTGCGATATGTGGTTATATTAGGTGTATCGTGTTGTTTAATTGGACTTAGAAGATATAAACGTTGTTCTTTGATGAGTTCGAAATCATTTTGTCACGATTTTTGCAATTTTTGGCAAAAATCCCGCCAAAATGTAACGTTCAAATTGTTTGAAAACCCAGGGTTGAAACCCTGGGCTAAAATAATTTCACCCTTTCAGGGTGTATGTGGCTGAAGTATGGCGTCTAAAATATCGGAGGGATGGAGGGAAGGAATCAGACCACCGATGAAGTGAGACTTCCACCGAACGATAAAGCCTGGATATACACTGTAAGATCGAAGTCATAGACACCGAACATCACAGATGAGGATTATTCATAAGGTGTCCATAGGGTTGCCGGGGGGTATCCATGGCTTATCCATAAGGATGGGTCGGCACAACGTCGGGACAACCTCGGGACAACCCAATCAGTTTTCAGTTTTCAGTTTTCAGTTTTCAGTTTTCAGTTTACAGAGGGCGGATAAAATGAGCGGTGGGATTTTGTTTTAAATTGAATTTTCTTTAAAAATTAGGTAATATAATGATAGGCTAAGATACGATTATTTTTTCAGTTTGGGCGTAAGTGGGAATACCTATTTTTTTTGGGGTGGCATTGGTGTAAAAAGTGGTTAAAGCGGATTTGGGGGGCTGAATATGATGTCCGCTTGCGTCTTTGGCCAAAAGTTATATTTGATTTGTAGCAGGGCCCATTTTATTTTTGAAAAAAGTGGAGCTGAAATGACCTGTTATGTGCTGGAAAATGTATGTTTGTATGGATTTATAGAATAGCAGGTGTTGAGATGCTCTTTTATAATAACTGAGCGCTGTGAAAAGATGTACAAAAAAAATTATACGCACTTAAAATACGGGAGAAAGAATTGATTTTGTATCAAATTTAGATTTATTGGCAATCTATTTTTATATCAATGTTTGTAAGTGATATGCTTGGGTGGAATTACAAGATGCCGTGTATAAACCTATAAAAATTATTTGTAAACGGTTAAAAAGATAACTTTGAATTTGGATAGTCATTTTTATAAACAATTTATTATTAGAGTATTACATTTGAAATTGAAAAATATAGACCTTGTAAATGTAATCGGGATTGTCGCCATTTGGTGGGAATGCGGTTGTTAATGACAATAAAGAAGGTAAAAATGAAAATGGGAAACCCATATTTGGTATAAATTAATTAGATTACTTAAAAAGGAAGGACAAATAACTTCTAGATTAACAATACCTTTTTGATATGGAGCATACCAAATATTGGGAAGCCCATTTAATAATGTGGAGGAGTTAATACTAGAAATTTATAAAATTCATGAGTGAGAATGAAAATAACTATTTATATATCAGTTTTAACACAGCTTTAGGTAAGATATTTAAAAATAATTGCTTTAATCTTGAACGACAATATATGAATGAAATACAGAATGAAACGTATTCTTGGAATAAGCCACTTGACGATTGGAGAGAGTTTTCAGAAAATGAGATTAATTTAATTCTGAGCATAAAATAGTTTTGATTAAATTCGAGATTAATGAAAAGATGAATAAAAAAAAGATAAAGACAAATTATTTTGATCAAATCTTTGATACTGTAATATCAGAGTCATTAAAAGCAAATTCAAAAACAGAGTTCTTATCTGACGAAAAAGCAGTAAAACTATACCAATATATACTAACTGGTCTTCTTGAAATTAAGTGGATGAAGGATGCTTTTATTAAGGAGTATATTCCGAGAGCAAATCAACTATATTTTCAATATCAGAAGGAGTGGAAATTTTCCAAATATAAAAATAGTATATTACTTGATGACAAGTTATTAAAAGAAACTATAAATGAGACTATAAGACTAGGATATATTGGGTTATTTCACAAATATGAATCATTTATCAATGGATTAGTGTTTGAAACAAACGAATTTTTTAAAGATTTATGGAATTCGCCATTAAGTTTAGATCAGTACATTAAAAAAGAATTTGATATTAATATAAGCAACAATTGGAAATTATCTAAAACTTTAGAAAGGATTAACTGGATTTGCAATAGTTGTAAACACTATAATGGAAAACCAAAAAAACCTATCCATCCAGATTATATATTATATAATGAAGATGAAAAAATGGTGTTTTCCAAAAAAGAATTTCAAAATGATTGTGATGCAATAGAAAAATACTGTGAAATTATCTTGCAATTTGTAAATTTGCTTGCTTCATATAGACTTGCAATAGAAGAGAATCTAGAAGATGAAATATTTATCGAACCAACAAAAAAAATGATAGAAACAAAACAAAATCTAGATATTCAAATAAAAAATTACATTGAAATTATTAAACAATTATAAAACTGTCACTAACAATGTACTGGACATACAACCTCCCTATAGGTAGGCCGTCGCCAGTGTTTGGAGGTTGCCTGCAATTAATCAACACACCAAAACTATTGAAATATTATGCTAATAGACGAAATATTATCAAAATTTGAAGGAGGTGGACAACGGAGTTTCTTTTCCTTTGAAACGTTCATTCTTAACCTTCTCAAATTTCACATAGAAAATCAAGGGAAAAGATTCTCGACTGTTGAAAATGTTAGAGGCTTCGGCGACGCATTCGCTGAAGATGGTTTTGATAATTTCAAAGGGAAAACACTTATTGAGATTAAGAATAGCTTAGACAGAATGCCTTCAATTTTGATTGCAGACCAATTCGTTCTTCGATTAACTCGAAGTGAAATCCATCTAGAGTTTGAGAACCTTCTCATTATTAATTATAGACCTGTCCCGTTGAGAAACGAAAAGCGCTTAATTAACGCTTTGGCAACAGTAAATGAAAATCTTAAGGTTACTATTTGGGGACCAGAGGAAATTGGCAAAATTGTAAACAAACACAAAAAGCAAGCTACATCAATTGCAAACAATCTTTTCGCCTTACGTTTAGAAAATGCAGTAACCAAAGACATTGGAGACTGGGAAAAAGAACGAGATGAAAGAATTGAATTACTAATGGAAGCCTACCAAAGAGGACAATTTTCTTTGTTTCTTGGTGCAGGTGTTTCAAGTAGTGCTGGAATGCCAGATTGGAATACTTTACTAAACTCGCTTTTTGTTTCTTACTTAACCAAAGAATTTACTAATAACAGCCACATTTCTGATACAGACATTACTCAAATTGTTTCGAGACTTAACGAAATTGATGAACCATCTGCTTTAATGGCTGCAAGATATTTAAGAAAGGGGCTTTCCAAAGAAACTTCAGAAATAAAAGAATTTACAAAAACTATTACAGACAATCTTTACAAACTCCGCAACAAAGAGAAAGATTTAAACTCAAATCTCATTGTTTCTATAGCTAATTTATGTATGCCAAGGCGAACAGGCGCTAAAGTACATTCTGTAATCACTTATAATTTTGATGACCTTATTGAGAGGCAATTAGAGACAAAGTCTATTCAACATCATTCGATTTATAATGATAACGAAACGTTTGACCCAGATGAACTCCCTGTTTATCATGTTCATGGATTTTTGCCAGAAAGTACTAATAAATATGAAGGACTAGAAAAAAGTACCTTAGTTTTTTCTGAGGAGGGTTATCATCAAATTTATGCAGAGGCATATCATTGGAGCAATCTCGTGCAGTTAACAAATTTGAAGGAAAATAACTGTTTAATGATTGGACTGTCCATGACTGACCCAAATCTTAGAAGACTGTTGGACATATCAGCAAGAAATATCGACAGACCGAAGCACTACACATTTATGCGTCGAATGACAATTGATAACTTTGCTTATTCTAAGTCAGAAAACGAAGAAAAGACTACACAACTAATAAAGAATATAAAAGCTGCTGAGCAATTCTTAAACAGACATCATAAACTAAATGAAGAAATTATGAAAGAACTTGGAGTTTCCATCATTTGGTTTAATAACTTTGACGAAATACCAATAATATTGACTAAGATAAATGAGCAATAATTTAACTGCCAGTAACATTGGTATTGCAAATAGTGGGGCTTGACATTGAAACAATTAGCAGCGATAATTCCACTGTGTTACAGGTCAGGGCTTGACGAGTATAAAATTCCCCACCATCGGCAATACCTGCTCGTTACCGGCAATAAAAGAAAACAAGAAATTAAAAATAAATATAAAACCATTCCCTATGAAGAAAGATTTAGTTGACATCTATTACCACTCGGAAGATGTAGGAATAAGAACCTATAAAATCAAGTTCACAGCCGAAGTAACTCACAAAGGTCTGAAAGATTACAAGGTATTTACTGCGTTTGACGAAGACATTTTGGAAAACAAGGTGCAATCTCATGTTGCGAAACTTGAAGAAAAATGGGAGAAAATCGTTTCAAAACAGAACATTGTAGATCACCAAATCGCAAGCCAAAAAGAGGCTGAAATTAGAACCCAAGCAGCAATTAGGTCTTTGGAGGCTGTTGATAACATACTTATTCACACTTTGGGGATAGATGACACAATTGACTGGGAGACATTAAAAGATAAGACTAAATTCAAAGAACCCAATCCCGAAAATGACTTAATTAAGCGTCTAAACGTTCTGTCTGAACCTAAGTCACCGCTAATTGAAGGCTATCCAACAAAACCAAGAGTGTTCGAATTTGAACCGAAATTGACTTTTTTTGATAAACTCATAAAGTCTAACAAGGACAAAAAAATGCAGCAATCAAAAGAAGCATTTGACCAAGCAATTTTAAAATGGAATGAAGACTGTTTACAAGTTGATAGGCAGAATGAAGTGAGAAAAAAGACCTACGAGCAACAATTGGCAGAATTTGAGATAGCCAAAGATAATATTCGCCAGCAAGTAGCTGATGAAGTCAAAGAATGGCAAAAAAAGAAAACAGATTTTCAAATCAATCAAGAAAAGAGAAACAAGAAAGTTGATGACCTTAAAGCCCAATATATGGATTGCGACCAAAGCGCAGTTTTGGAATATTGTGAATTGGTTTTAAATAACTCTCAATACCCTGATAGTTTTCCAAAAGGTTTTGAACTTGACTACAATCCCGACAATAAGATTTTAGTCGTTGAATATTCCTTGCCCACAATTGAAGATTTGCCCACATTGAACGAGGTTAAGTTTATCAAAAATGAACTGAAAGAATACCACATATCTGATGCACAAGTGCAGAAAATGTTTGACGCCACGATGTATAAAATCACGCTACGGACAATCCATGAGATTTTTGAAGCAGACAAAGCCAACGTAGTTGAATTTGTAAGTTTCAACGGTTGGGTTAATGCAATAAATCGGGCAACTGGCAAGAGAGAGAATAATTGCATCTTATCAATTCAAGCCAAGAAAGTCGAATTTATCGAAGTTGATTTGGCTCACGTTGATCCAAAAACATGTTTCAAAAACTTCAAAGGTGTTGGTAGCAGCAAATTAAGCGGACTAACTCCCATCCAGCCGATTTTACAGATAATTAGGACAGATAGACGTTTTGTCAATCACTACGAAGTAGCGAGGGGCATGGATAGTTCTACGAATTTGGCTTCAATGGATTGGGAAGATTTTGAACACCTAATCCGAGAGGTTTTTGCCAATGAATTTAACAGCAACGGCGGAGAGGTCAAAGTAACACAAGCCAGTAAAGACGGCGGAGTTGATGCTATCGCTTTTGACCCAGACCCAATCAGAGGAGGCAAAATCGTTATCCAAGCCAAAAGATATACAAATACCGTTGGAGTTGCTGCCGTCCGTGATTTATATGGAACAGTTATGAATGAAGGAGCGACAAAGGGCATTTTGGTAACGACAGCCGATTACGGACCTGATGCCTATGAGTTTGCAAAAGGTAAACCGCTAACTTTAATGAATGGTGCGAACTTGCTTTACTTGTTAGAAAAACATGGTCATAAAGCAAGGATAGACATCAGAGAAGCGAAGAAAGAAATGAAGTCTAAATGACCCCCTCAGTATAAAATGCTGACAATGAGTAAAACAGCCGAGAACAACAGGGCGTTCGTCGTGTCCAGCGGACATACGATGCACGCCCTGTTGAACGCATGCCACCCGCTTAGCGGTTTCTTCCCCTGAAGCCCGAGCAGGCTTCACCCTGCGGGTTTGGTCAGTCAGGTAGCCGGGCCTGACTTGAATAACGAAATTTATATCTTATATGGGGATATCGCCAGATTTTCCGACTTTTGCTGATCCTTTAAAATTCTGACATTCCGGCACATGTTGATCCCCTTAACTCGGGTTTTGGGATTATTATTCCGAAGCATGATTACCCCCTAATCCTATTCAAATTTACCGGGGATGATGCATGGTGCAGGCGTATTGGGGACATCGTTTGATTGAGATGAAGGCCATATTCACACCTATCATCGGTAAAATGAAATCTGACATCAAATCGCCTTTGGATGATTTGGATTTGTAAGAAGCAGGGCTTAGATTTGTATCTGAGATTTGTGGTATTTTGGGGGAATGCAATTTTTACATCAGATTATAATAAAAATATTTGTTCCATATAAAGAAACTTTTGTATCTTTGTAAATGCGAAAGCTATCAAAACCTATACAAGTTAAATTGCTAGATGAAGCAACTAGCTATTTCGATGAAATTGATGAAAAAATTAAAGCTAAATTTTTCAAATCCTTTGAAAAAGTAGAATCAGGACATAAAGGTGATTGGTTCAAACATTTGGAAGATGAAATTTGGGAATTTAGAGAACGTGATTCTTCCAAATTTTATAGAATTTTTGCGTTTTGGGACCCAACTCAAGTCAAGCAAACCCTAATTGTAGGAACACATGGTTTAGATAAGAAAACTAATAAAACTCCAAGGCATGAAATTGAAAAAGCCAAGCGGAGCATGAACAAATATTTTGAACAAAAAAAAGATAAAATATGAAACTCACAAGTGTAGAAGAATTGAAAGAAAAACATTTAGGCAAAATCGGAACACCTAAGCGTGATAAGTATGAACAAGAGCTCAAAATTGAGTTACTCGCCGAAGAAATAAAAGCCTTGAGAATTTCAAATAATTTAACTCAGGATCAATTGGGTGAATTAGTAGGTGTACAAAGAGCTCAAATATCAAAGCTAGAAAATGGTAAATCAAATATAACAATTGGTACGTTATTAAAAGTGATGAACGCCCTAAAAGCAAAAGTTAGTTTTAGTGTTGAAAAATTAGGAGAAGTACAAATAGTATAAAATAAAAACCTGATGTAACAACTGCTATGATGATGGATTCGCTATCGCTTCATCCAACACATAGCTTAACCGTTATGTGCCATTTTAATGACCGAACTAAACGACATATTACCAATTGACTTAAAGACTTCCTTTGACAGTTTAGACTATGAAGAAGAAGGTGGTTTGACAGCTCATTCAATAAAGTATCTTGACAATGAACTGCACTTTGACTTTTCAATATTTATTGGTAACGTTGAGCAAAATGAAACTCAAAATTGGCAGTTGCAAGTTTTAAATTACCGTGACAGTAAAATTGACATTAACAACCTAGGTGGTTATTTCAATTTTTACTCTGACCATTATTTACTTTGGGAGTTCATTGACAATGAAACTCAATTATATTTTAAGAAAGGCACGGACAACCCAGAAAAGTTATTGGCAGACATTTATTCAATTCACAATTCCGTTTTTGACAACCACATACCATTAGAAAAATTCATAAACGCTAACAGTTTACTGACACTATGCAAATCTGACTACGAACTGTTTGGACGCGGACCGAAACGCATTTTAAATTTTTACTTTGACAGTTTAAAAAATGCAGGTAAAGAACCTTACTTTTATGGAGACTACATTCCAAAAAGATGGAACGGAGAAAAATGGGTTCCTGAAGACAAGAACTTAAAAGTTGCATTTCTTGGGGGGACATACTTCGTTGGACAAGATTTTAAATTTAAGCGACTGGACAAATGACGGTAGAAAGAAAAACGGCTTATAAGCGTTTGGTAAAAAATCGAGTACTGTGCTTAAATGAAGCTTTGTGCTTCGTATCAAGTTCGGTACTGGCAGGTGTATATTCTCCCATCATTGACCCCCTAGTTGGCGCGAAGCTGACCCCCTAATTGAAGTGGGATACAAAGCTAAATTTTTATTCTCAGACTTTTACCTTT